>OMFY01000117.1_pt1 | contig 61409 bp, 57 predicted proteins | sample 1645701 | NCBI WGS metagenome assembly OMFY01 (sample SAMEA103958111, study PRJEB25191) | human gut metagenome | biome: human-associated habitat [ENVO:00009003]; feature: intestine environment [ENVO:2100002]; material: feces | place: Germany | collected 2013/2015
GAGAAAAAATGATATCTCAGGCGTTGCAAAAGAAATGTTTTCTTCTTCTGAAGGAGGCTTAGATACAGAAACTCTTATTGCCCAAGAGTTTACAGAGGTTTTGCAACTTGTAAGAGCAAATTCTATTAAGACCCGCTCTGTAAAATACGACTATGACCCAGCGGATGACAACTTTATTAAAGGTGCGCCTGGTCAATTCAGTGCTTGCCTTTTGTCTTTAGAAATGGTCGCAACTTATAAAGATTTTGAAAATTTCTTGCGCGAACTTTATAAGCACGAACATTTCCTTGACATTTCAAAAGTTGAAATGGTTCCATATCAAAAGAATAAATCAATTCTCTTGATCAGTTTCCAAATGAAACTTTACGCTAAGAAGTAAAATCTTTTAAATTTATTGCAAAGAAGCTGTCACGGTTTTTGATGCATGTTGCGCAAAAGCTTGTCTCAAGAAGATTCTTGTGAGAATAATCCTTGAAATCAGCCCCTGAGCGGCCTCTGTGGTCGTTTGCCAAGAATGGACAAGTGTAAACGCCTTTTGCTGTTAAAATTCTGCTGGTTTCGCAGTCTAGTGAATTCCAATCATCTCCAAACGTTTCGACAGGCTGGTGTTTGTCATGATAAAGATTAATTTTCAAATTTTTTTCTGTCGCGTCAAATCCAATTTTTTGGCAGATTGCGCTGAATTCTCTTAAAAGGGTTTCGCGGCCTTCGTTGTAATAATCGGTGATACAAAGTATCGGATTAAAGCCGTATTTTACAAGACTTTTGACAGCGTGCAAGACTTGTCTGTATGTGCCGCGGCCTCTTATGTCATCAGATTTAACCTCGTTATAGTGATCAATGCTTAATTTAAATATGATTTCGAAATTGCTTTCATCTTCGACGCGTTTCAAAAACCTTGCTTTTTTTTCATTGATAAAACTTCCGTTTGTAAAAATGCAAACATTGCAGCGTTTGAGGCATAGGCGTAATATCGTGTTGAAGTCCGGATGTGTCATGGGTTCTGCCCCTGTTAAGTAAATACATTCAAGGTTTTCGCTTTTTGTATCGTTAAGTGCTTCTTTGATAACATCAACCGATATAAAATCTTTTACATTTTTAGATAAAGGAAAATCTATGTAACAGTGTTTGCAGCGTTGGTTGCAGTTTTTCTCGGTAAGTTCAATAAAAAGATTGTTCAACTCTTTAAGCGTGCAAACCGGTGCGGTGTATAAACTCTTCATTGTGAATGCTCCATTTCTTATTTACATGATTATTTTAGATTGTAAAAATAAAATAAAATCCGCTGACTGGATATAGGATTTGCTAAATTTTAAAATCATTCGGGTTTTTGTCATCGAGCCATTTTTGCATAATGTAATGCTCGTAACTCATAGCGTAATTGTAGAGCGCATTCACTAAAATCCTTCCGCTTTCAGATTTTCCGACAATCAAAAAATCGCCGTACTCGTTTTCAGCGAGGGTAATTTCAGTTTGTACAATTTTGTCGACGTTGTTTTTGGGATTTTGGGCAATAACCATGCGTATCCATTTGCATAAAAGCTTTATGGCAGTGGTGTTTCCGTTAATTATTTCATGATTGTTGTCTTTAAGAAAGGTAGAAAAAGCGTTTAAAATCATTTTAGTCCTCAAACGGGGTAGTGGCGGCAAGACAGGTAATGTCTTCAATTCCATGTTTTTTGAATTCTTTAATCATTTCTTCAAACGTGGAGCCGGTGGTGCAAATGTCGTCAACTATCAAAACTTTCATAGGCAGAAGATTTTCTTTTTTTACTTCAAACGCGCCTTTCAGATTAACTTCGCGTTCGGATTTTTTAAGCTTATACTGAGGCTTTGTGTCCTTAACCCGCTTAATTAAATCAGTGTTTAAAGTACAGCCTGAAAGTGTGCAGAACTCTTCAGCGGTCAAATTCATGTGATTGTATTTGCGTTTCTTTTCGCGCTTGGGGAAAATCGGCACGGGCACGACTTGAAAATTATTCTTGTCCGTAATTTGTGCAAAATATTCCCACATGAACTTAGCCAGCGGCAAAGCCAACTCGCGTTGATTGTGATACTTGAGGCCTCTTATAAGCTTTTGAAGATTTTTGGAATAAACGCCTGCGGTGTAGACGGGCTTTCTTTCTATAACGCGGTTAACGCGAACAGGCAGATGCTCCAATTCGTCGTAACACTTAGAACACATTCTGACACATTCATCAGAGCGCCCGCAAAAGTAGCATTTTTTCTTGTAAATCCAGTCCAAAAGGCTGATAAAAAAGTCTCTCATAACAAAATTTTAGCATGAAAAAACAAATTGATTAATCTTCATCCGGAACTTCAACTAATAAGTCCAACGCATTACAGCCAAAATATTTTGCAAGTGTTTCGATAGTCTCCAAAGTGAAGTTATAATGTTCACCTTTCCATAGACGGCTCACTGTATCAGACCCCATACCAGTCTTTTCAATTACATCTTTTTGCGTGTGATGCTTCTTCCAAGCAATATTGTGTACATTAACTATTATCATAAAAATATTATATGCATATTTGATACAATTGACATTCAATTGGGTATGTGTTATTATAAATTCTATATATCCAATAATTATGTTACATAACTTAAAACAAAGAAAGGCATACCATGTATATAAATAACCCTCAATACCTGCCTTGCACAATTCAAGAAGTTCAAACGCGTGTTGATGATTTACTCAAAACTTTTCATCAGTCAGATGCGTTTGTTAAAGTTATTATTGAAGCCTTGAAGTCTGATAATTTCGCGGAAATTATTACGCTGGAAGAGATGACGTCGCTGGTTTATTTGTTTCAAACCTCTCTGCTTACAATGGGCTTCGACTTGCATAGTTTGAAGGCAAACGTTGACTTTCTCTGTCTGCCCGAAAAAGAGAAGCAAAAAGAAGAGGCAAAAGTTGCTAGAAAAAGAGCCTGACGCTATACCGGGATTTTTATACAAAATTCTGTTCTGACGTTTTCTTCGCTTTCTACTGTTATTTCGCCGCCGTGAGACTGCATTATTTGTTGCGAAAGGTATAGCCCTAAGCCTGTTCCGATTTTGCGGAATTTCTTGGCCGCTGAGTAATATTTGTTAAATATCATTTTTATTTCGTCCTGCGAAATTCCTTGGCCGTAATCAATTACGGATATCGTCGCATATCCTGCGATTTCGCCTGTAATTATGTCAATTCCCGCCTTGGTGTTGCTGTGCGAAATCGCGTTTGAGATAAGATTTTTTACGACACGCTGCAATTGCAGAGGGTCTGCAAATACCGTAAGATTCTTTTGGGGCGTAAAAGTTATTTCAATGCCTGAATTTGCACCAATCGGCTGAGTTTCAGCGACAATGTTTTCCAAAAACTCGTTAAGCTTTATGTTTTCTTTTAAAAGTTTTATGCCTTTTTCCTTGATTTTGTAAGTCTCAAGAACGATTTGAACAAGATCAATTAATTCTTTGTTTGAAGCCTTCATATTTAAAAGCGCAACTTTTTGCTTTTCGTTAATTTCGCCAAACTTGCCGTCAATTAGAAAGTTTAAAATGTTAGCCTCCGCAACAATCGGAACCTTCAGGTCGTGCGTAAGCGTTGCGACAAAGTCTTCTTTAAGTGTTTCGACCTCGCGCTGGGTCGTAACATCTTTTATCAAAAGCACATACCGCTTTTTATCGTCAATCGAAAGCTTTATAGAATTAATAGTAAAATTGTTTGTCGGGGTGTGTTTGATAAAAACATCCGTATAATGAAACTTTTCTATAGTCAAATCTTCAGCCGGCTGAATGTAGTCAAAAACATTTTTGCCTAAAATATCGTTGCCTTTAACGCCAAACCAGTGAATGATTTTTGGCGTTGCGCGTAGAATGCTTCCGTGTTCATTAACAATTAAAATCCCATCAGAGAGAGAGTTTATAACACTTTCGAGAAGTTTATTTTGTCTAATAAGTTCTGCCTGATATTCGACAATCATTTTTTCTCGATCGTTAAGCGTTTCGACCATTCGGTTAATACTGTCTGTAACGTTTTGGTAAGTAGGGTGTTCAATTTTTTCGATTTTAGTTGATAAATTCCCGTAACGTACTGAGTTGACAGTGTTTGTAACCATTCCTAAATAGTCGTTAATCTTAGACCAGCGTTTGTTCATTTGCTTTGTAATCAAAAACAGTGCCACGAAAACGGCAATTATACATATATTAATAAAATACCAGAGCATTAATCTTTTTTAACCTATTTTTATTCTACACAATTTATGGTATAATTATATCAAAGCCTGAAACAATTGTTAATACAGCAAATTGAGGAACTATGGGAAATTTATCGCTTCCTAAAAGCATAAAAATGGTGATTACAGACTTCGACGGCGTTGTAACAGATAACTGCGTCTACATCAGCGATGACGGAAAAATGTCGCGAAAACTAAATTTTGCCGATGTAATGGGGTTTTCTATCCTTAGCAAGGCCGGTTTTGATATCGCGATAATTTCCGGCGAGACAAACCATGCAATCGAAATTCTTGTAAAGAAATTTAATATAAAAGAAGTGCACACATCTATCCGCAAAAAAATCGATGTATTGCGATTGATTGTAGAGAAATATTCACTTACTCAAGACGAGTACCTGTACATAGGCGACGATATTAACGATCTTGAATGTCTGGAGTTTTCAAAGTACAAAATCACAGTACCGCATGCCCCTGAGGTTTTGAAGAATTTGAAAGATATACAAATTACAGAAAAAGACGGCGGTTTAGGCGCATTCAGAGAGGTAGCAGATTGTTTGAGCATTTTAAGGAAATAAAAGACAAAATAAAAAATCTTAATTTGAAAATTGAAGGCTACAGAAAGGATTCTGTAATTCAATCTTTGCCGTCTGTTGCGTACGTGAACCGCGCAAAAAAATTAATAGAACAAAATAAACTTACTGAAGCACTGGAGATTTTAGCTGAGGCTGAGGCGCTTCCGCAAGACGACGCGTTGGTTTTTAAATATAAAGGTATTGTTTATGACAAGCTTTCAAGGTTTGAGGAGGCGGTTGCTGCATACAAAAAATCAGCAAATTTAAACTGCCATGACAAAATTATCTGGCAGAAACTGGGGTTTGCGCTTGTAAACAGCGGAAAGTACGACGAAGCCGCCGAGATTTTTGAAAACGCTGACAAAATTACACCTTCAAATGCCGATGTAAATGTCGGCTGGGGCATGGCTTTTATGAAGCAGGGTAATTACAAGGAAGCTCATGAAAAATTTGTCAATGCCTCTAAAATTAACCGTTATAACTTCACGGCAATATTTCTTGCAGCAGTAATGGAAATCAGATTGAACCTTTTGGATGAAGCGGAATTGAAGCTGAATTTTCTTGCAAATGTGTGCCCGAATGAAACTAATACTTACGAATATGCAAACTTAAAGTTTATAAAAAAAGATTATGATAACGCGCTTTTCTATGCGCAAAAAGCCCTCAGTTTTAACCCGCACATGCTTCCGGTATATCTTTTACTGGGTAAGATTTTCCGAGTAAAACTTGAAAAAGAAAAGTCCATCGATTGCTACAAAAACGCCGAAGAACTTTCACTTGTAAACAGCAACTTGTATTTGGAATGGGCACTGACGCTTTTGAAATTTGAAGACTACACCGAGGCAAAAGAGAAGCTCAGCACAGCCGCAGGTTTTGGCTGTAATACAAGTGAGTTAAGCGCGGCTTTGGCATTGTGTAATATACACCTTGGAGACGCTGTCAGCACTAAAAAAGTTTTGGAAGATATCTTGAAAGAAGAGCCGCAAAATTCTCTTGCACTTACAGGCTTGTGTCCGTACGCCCGTCGAAATGGGCGAGCGGATCGAATTGAAGACGCCGGATCCCAAGATGGGACTGACTATCAACGAAGCGCTTGCGGCGCGCAGCTCGTCGCGCGACTTTTCTCCGGAGATGCTCTCTCTGGAGGAACTTTCGGGTGTACTGTGGGCTGCTGCCGGGGTAAACCGGGAGGATGGGCATCTTACCGCGCCTTCGGCTATGGCGCTCTATCCCATTCGGGTCTATGCTTTCCTGCCTGAAGGTGTGTATCGTTACGATTCGAAAGCGAATGTATTGAATCGGGTCATCGAAGGAGATCGTCGGGAGCTTACCGCGATGCAGGATTTCGCTTACACTGCGCCGCTCAATTTGGTGTATGTGGCCGATTACAGCGTTTATGCGGACCGGAATCAGCCGGTGGACCGCATCCGTTTCTGGTGCGCGGCCGATGCGGGCGGATATACGGAGAACGTGAACCTTTATGCCGCCGGAAACGGTCTGAAGGCCATTACACGGGGCAGCTTCAAGGAAGAGGCGCTGTTGGAGTTGCTGGGGCTCGATCCCGCACAATACGGTGTGATTCTCGCCCAGACGGTTGGCCGGTAGTATTTTCGGAAAGAGTATCGACGAGGAGTTCCCGGAAACGGGTGGCTCCTCGCTGCGTTTTGTCAGGAGCGGGCAGACTGCAGGTCCGGTACCGGGTGGATTTTTCGGACGAACCGTGCTATCGTCGCTTTTTCCTGACAAATGAAAGGGGAATTTCACTATCTTTGACTTCGTTTTGGATACTCCGCCTCGGCAAAACGCAATAAAAATTTGCTTTTGCATTCGGCTTATTCGTAATCTTTGACTTTGTCTTAGATACTTCGCCTCGGCAAAATGCAATAAAAATTTGCTTTTGCATTCGGCTTATTCGTAATCTTTGACTTCGTCTTAGATACTTCGCCTCGGCAAAATGCAAATAAAATTTGCTTTTGCACTCGGCTTATTCGTATCTTTGCCGTGGAAAATTTTCGTATGGGCGGCCAGCTGTTCGGCGTAGTTCGAAAAATTCGGCATTACGTTCGATGTGCGCTGTCTTTGTATTGTAAATAACGACGATTTTATGCTTTCAAAACCCGAACGGGAGCAGATAATTGCTCTGATAAAACGAGAGGTCGTTCCGGCGATCGGCTGCACGGAACCCATTGCCGTTGCGTTGTGCGTGGCCAAGGCCCGCGAGATACTGGGGACGGAACCGGAAAAGGTTTCGGCCCGGTTGAGTGCCAACATACTGAAAAATGCGATGGGAGTGGGAATTCCCGGAACGGGCATGATCGGATTGCCGATCGCGATCGCTTTGGGCGCTTTGGTCGGACGGTCGGAGTATCAGCTCGAAGTGCTGAAGGATTCGGATGCGAAGGCCGTCGAACGGGGTAAGCGCTTTATCGAGCAGGGGCGGATCGACATCTCCCTGAAAGAGGGCATTACCGAGAAACTCTATATCGAGATCGAAGTTTCGGGCGGCGGACACTCCGCTGTGGCGATCATCGCCGGCGGGCATACGAATTTCGTCTTCATTTCACGGGACGGCGAAACGCTTCAGGAGAGTCGTCGTACCTCCGGCAGCGAACAGGAGGCGCAGGGCGTCGAACTCAACCTGCGCAAAGTGTTTGACTTCGCCATGACCACACCGCTGGATGAAATCCGCTTCATTCTGGAAGCCAAGCGATTGAATAAGGCTGCGGCAGAGGATTCGTTCAAGAACAACTACGGGCATTGCGTGGGAAATACTTTGCGCCATGCTCCCGAATTGCGGATTATCGGGGATTGTGCCCTCTCCCGCATTCTCTCCTATACTTGCGCGGCCTGCGACGCCCGCATGGCGGGAGCCATGGTTCCGGTGATGAGTAATTCGGGCAGCGGCAACCAGGGCATCGCGACTACGTTGCCTGTGGTCGTTTATGCCGAGGAGATCAAGGCGGACGAGGAACATCTGGTGCGTGCGCTCGTTTTGAGCCATCTGACCGCTATCTATATCAAGCAGAGCCTGGGACGTCTTTCGGCCTTGTGCGGTTGTGTCGTGGCGGCGACCGGTTCGAGTTGCGGCATCACCTACCTGATGGGCGGCGGGTACGAGGCCGTTTCCTTTGCCGTGAAGAATATGATCGCCAACCTGACGGGTATGATGTGCGACGGTGCGAAGCCGAGCTGTTCGCTCAAGTTGATGACGGGAGTTTCGACGGCTGTGCTTTCGGCGATGCTGGCTATGGAGAACCATTCGGTTTCGTCGGTCGAGGGCATTATCGACGACGATGTCGATAAGTCGATCCGCAACCTGACGCTGATCGGACGGGACGGCATGAACGAAACGGATCATCTGATCCTGAAGATCATGACTTCGAAATAGCCCCCTCGAAAAATAACAAGCGTGCCTGCCTTGCGGCCGGTGCGCTTTTTTTGTACAGAAAGTAAAGACGGTGCGGAGCGTTTATCCGTTCGATCGGAATATGTGCGGAACAGGGCGAATCCCGAAACCGGTATTGTCGGGAAAGGGGTGCGGAACGACCGGTCTGAACGAAGAACCTATTCCGGCTTTCCGAAAACGGTATGCAGGACGATGTTCGTCGCCCCTTGGTGGGCCGTCGTGTAGTCTTTGGCGATGCGGCTGCATTGTTGAAGCAGATGCTCGTCGTCGCGCAAGGGGGTGAACCAGGTTTTCAATTCTTCGTATGAGTGGATGGGCGTTGCCGCTCCGAGCGTTACCAGGTCGCGGGCTTCCTTGAATTTTTCGTAGTTGGGGCCGAAAGCGATCGGCAGACCGAACGTGGCGGCTTCGAGCGTGTTGTGGATGCCTACGCCGAATCCGCCGCCGATATAACCCCATTCGGCATAGCCGTAGGCCGAGGAGAGAATACCTACCGTATCGAGAACGAGCAGTTGTTTGCCATCGAACGATGTTTCGGCGGTGCATTGCGTATAGCGGACAGCTCCTCCGAGGGTTTCAGCGAGCAGGCGGTTGATGCGGCTTTCGTCCATTTCGTGAGGTGCCACGATGAATTTGACCGAGGGGTTATCGTTTATCAGGCGGATCAGAAGATCTTCGTCCGGTCCCCAGGTCGAGCCGGCGATCAACAGACGGGTGCCGCCTTTGAACCGTTCGATGAGGTCGATTTTTTTCGCCGCAGCCGCAATTTCGGCAACCCGGTCGAAGCGGGTGTCACCGGCGACTACGACGTTGTCGAAGCCCAGTTCTGCCAGTAATTTTTTGGAGTCGTTGTTCTGAACGAAGATCGTGTCGAAACTTTCGAGTGCCATGCGCCAATAGCCTCCGTAGGGGCGGAAGAAGATCGAGTTGCGGCGGAAGATGGCCGATACGATGTAGCTGCGGATCGAGCGGCGGCGCAGCTCGGTGAGCAGGTTGATCCAGAATTCGTATTTGACGAAGATGACGATTTCGGGGTGGGCGATGTCCAGAAAACGGCGGGCTTTGCCCGGCGTGTCGATCGGCAGGTAGAAGATGTAGTCGGCCTGATCGTAATTTTTACGGATTTCGTAGCCCGAAGGGGAGAAAAACGTGAGCAGGATTTTGTATTCGGGATGTTCCTTGCGGATTTTTTCGATCAGGGGACGGCCCTGTTCGAATTCGCCCAGGGAGGCGGCATGTATCCAGATAATGCGAGCCGAGGGGTCGATGCTCTCTTTCATGCGGCGGAAGAGTCCTTTCCGGCCGTCGATCCAGAGTTTCGCCTTTCGGTGCCAGGGTGAGGCCAATGCAATGGCCCAAACGTAGAGTACCAGCCCCAAATTATAGATCCACATCCGCTTTCGTTTTGTGCGTCTTTATATCGCGGATGCAAAGATAAGATAAATTGTCAGAACTGCCAAATTACCAGTGGAGTTCGATGGCGTCTTCGATATAGCGCACCTCCGGTGTGCCTGCGGGGGCGGTTTCGACTGCGATCAGGTCGAATTGCATCTCTCCTTCGAACGGATTTTCTGTCAGATAAGCATTTGCGGCCCGGATGAGTGCCCGGCACTTGCGGTAATCGAGCGCCTGTTCCGGCGGGGTGAGGCCGTCCCGCCGGCGCGTCTTGACCTCGATGAAGTGGAGGGTGCCTTTTCTGGCAGCGACGATGTCCAGCTCGTAATGTCCTTGCCGCCAGTTGCGGTGGAGCAGGGTGAATCCGTGGTCGAGAAGCCACCGGGCGGCAGCCTCTTCGCCCTGCCGCCCGGTATGCTGTGTCGTGGTCATCGGTTTGTCGGTGGAAGTTGTCCTGTCTTTTCGAAATATTTTTTCATGACCAGCAGCGAAATGAACCGTTCCCGACGACTGTCGTAGAATTGTCGTGCGAAGTCGTTCGCCTGATCGATGATCTGTTGAGCCTGTTCGGGATGCGCGATGTAGTAATCGATCTTCTCTTCCAGGTCGGAGTAGTCGTCCCTTACTTCGATGTAGTGGTAGCCGGGGCGCAGGCGTCCTTCCATGAACCAGGATTCGTTGCGCGGCCGGGGCATCACGGCGATCGAATTGGTGGACATGACCCACCGGATGTTGCTGGCGATATCGTTGCCCTCGAACGTCATGATGAATTTCGAGCCGAGGTGGGCGTAGAGCGTGATTTGTTTTGCTGTACCTGTTTCCTGGGCGCTGTGTCCGCTGCGGGTATCCGCCGTGTCGATGCGGGGATTGTCCCGGAATGTTTCGATGAAGCGCCGACGCTGCTCGCTACTCTTAACCGATCCCCGGAAAATCACCCGGTCGGCTTTCTCCGTAAACGGAATTTTGTCGTGCAGCCGGATATCTAAGCGGCAGCGGTCCAAGTTGAGCAATACGGAGTTATCTCCTTTGCCGGAAGCGGCTTCTCCCCCCCCCGGTCGATTTTTCGAGCCTTGATGATCGTCGGATGAAGCAGGTCGAAAACTCCGTCGCCGAAATAGGTCTGCCAACGCAGGGAATCGTCGAAAAAACGGGTGGTTTGGTAGGAGTCGAAAATATAGGCGCTGTGCCGGCCCCTGAACTTGTGTTCTTTCAGGGGTGTCGCTTCGGTCGGAGAGAGGCGCTCTGCGCCGGTCAAACGGTTGTAGTAATTGACGCGGTCGAGCACATAGTCCATGTCATAACGTTTCTCTCCGTCGCGCAGAATCTCTTCCAACCGGCTGCGCAGGAGCACCTTCGGTACGGCATAACGGGATAGCTGGGCGATGAAGTAGGGCAGCTTGATGTTCTTGCCGCCGTGCAGTCGGTTGAGAGCGGTCATTAATTCCATACTTACGAATACGGTTTGTCAGGGATTGCGGAAAATACGGGGCATACCATAATTATAATAGGAATGACAGGTCGTCCCCGGCTTTCACCTCGTAGGGGGCGATGCCCTTCTTGAAAATACGCATCGGACGGCTGCCGATCAGTTCCAGTTTTCCGTTTTCATAATGAAGCATGCAGCCTTCGCGCAGGCCGACGACGTAGCGGCGCGGATTGGCCGTGATGTACTCCAGAATACGCTGCTCGCGGGTCTCTCCGGCGTGACCTTCGGGGTTGGCGTCCAGGTAGTGGGGGTTGATCTGGAACTTCACGGCCCCGATAGCCTTGAACGATTCCGGTTCGACGATGGGCATGTCGTTGGTGGTGCAGATCGTCGGGCAGCAGACGTTGCTGCCGGCCGACCAGCCGATGTAGGGCGTGCCGGCCTTGATCTTGCCGAGGATGGCTTTCAACAGCCCCTGCTCTTGCATTTTCTTGGTCAGGGCGAAGGTGTTGCCGCCGCCTACGCAGATGGCCTGCGCCTCGCGGATCATACGCCGGGGATCTTTCGAACGGTGTACGGAACGTACCTTGATGCCGTATTCCGCAAAACGGGCCTGCACTTTCGCTTCGTATTCGGCGTAGGAAAAGGTGATGCCTGCATAAGGGACGAAAACCACTTCGCGGACACTTCCGAGGAACTCGTCGATGCGGGGCATCGGGTATTTCAGATAGGGTTCTCCGGCGTTCGTGGAGTTGGAAATTAACAGTAGTTTCATAAAGTATTGATTTATATTGTGTTATATTGAATACGCGACCGAAGAACGGCAATTTCTTTGGTTGTAATGTCAAAAGTAATAAAAAAAGTGTTATTTTTGTGCGATTGTTTGATAGAAAGAATTTCAATTTTTAATAAATGATTGTTTAACTAAAAAATTAAAATTATGTCAGAAGTACAGTCAAAAGTTGTCGAGATCATCGTTGACAAATTGGGTGTTAAAGAGTCTGAGGTTACTCCGGAAGCGAGCTTCACCAACCACCTGGGAGCCGATTCACTCGACACCGTTGAGCTGATCATGGAATTTGAGAAGGCTTTCGATATCCAGATCCCTGACGAGGATGCAGAGAAGATCGCTACCGTTGGCGACGCTATCTCCTATATCGAGGCACACAAGAAATAATTTACGATTTTTCCAACCGGCAAACCTTAAAGCCTTAAATTTATGACAGAAAGACGAGTAGTCGTGACGGGTATCGGTACCATCAACCCGCTCGGCAATAATATTGCAGAGTTTTTTTCCAATCTCGAAAAAGGAGTTAGCGGCGCCGCGCCGATTACTCATTTTGATGCCGAGAAATTTAAGACGAAGTTCGCTTGTGAAGTAAAAAATTACGACTGGACGCAGCATTTCGACCGTAAGGAGGTGCGTAAATACGACCTCTTCACTCAGTATGCCCTCATCGCGGCCACGCAGGCTGTCGAGGATTCGGGACTCGATCTCGAGAAGGAGGACCTGGAGCAGATCGGCGTGATCTGGAGTTCCGGTATCGGAGGACTTAAGACGTTCTTCGATGAGTGTTTGGGCTACGCCGCAGGAGATGGAACTCCTCGGTTTAGCCCATTCTTTATTCCGCGCATGATCGCCGACATCGCGGCGGGCTACATCTCCATCAAATATGGTTTCATGGGCCCCAACTACTGTACGGTTTCGGCGTGCGCTTCGTCGAATCACGGTCTGATCGATTCGTTCAACGCCATCCGTTTCGGTGTGGCCGACGTGATGGTCGCCGGCGGTTCGGAGGCTGCCGTCAATGAACCCAGCGTGGGCGGTTTCAACTCCATGCAGGCTCTCTCGACGCGCAACGACGATCCGGTGCACGCTTCGCGTCCGTTCGATAAGGATCGTGACGGTTTCGTCATCGGCGAAGGCGCCGGTGCGCTGATTCTCGAAGAGTACGAGCACGCCAAGGCACGCGGTGCGAAGATTTACTGCGAGATGGTCGGCGGCGGCCGTTCTGCGGACGCATATCATTTTACCGCTCCCCATCCCGAAGGCAAAGGCGCCATGAAATCCATGCGCGACGCGATCAAGGATGCGGGTATCAAACCCGAAGATATCGACTATGTGAACGTACACGGCACTTCGACACCTGCGGGCGATCTGCCCGAGCTCAAAGCTCTGCACGGCGTGTTGGGCGATCACATCTACGATGTCAATATTTCATCGACCAAATCCATGACGGGGCACCTGTTGGGTGCTGCCGGTGCTGTCGAGGCGCTGGCCTGCATCTTTGCGATCAACAACGGTGTGATTCCCCCGACGATCAACAACGAAAACCTCGATCCCGAAATCGACCCCCGACTCAATCTGACGCTCAACAAGGCGCAGAAGCGCGATGTGAAGTGTGCGATGAGCAATACGTTCGGTTTCGGCGGTCATAACTCGACGGTTATTTTCCGTAAGATTTAACACCTCGTCCGTGCCGTGTGGAATTTCGTACGCCGTGCCGTAAGAAGAAATTACGGGCAGGATAAGGAGTATTACAGAATTATCGATGAGCTGTTCGGATTCGTTCCGCACAACATCGAACTTTACAAGCTGGCTTTGATTCACAAGTCAGCTTCTTTAGTTTTAGCCGACGGACGGCAGATCAACAATGAACGGCTCGAGTTTTTGGGCGATGCCGTGATCGAAGCCGTGACATCGGACTATCTTTATATCGAATTTCCCGACCGGCAGGAGGGATTTCTTACGCAGTTGCGCTCGAAGATCGTTTCGCGCCAGTCGCTCAATACGATCGCCCGGACGATCGGGTTGGACCGGTACGTGATCGCCAACCCGACCGGAAGCACCAACCAGAAACATATCTACGGGGATGCTTTCGAAGCGATGATCGGGGCGATCTACCTCGATCAGGGATATGAGTTCGCCAATCGATTGCTTATCAACAATATATATTACCGTTACCTGAATCTCGACAACCTGACGGACGAGGAGACGGATTTCAAAAGTCGGTTAATCGAATGGTGTCAGAAGACGCATCATACCATTGCTTTCGAAACGGTGCACGGCCGGAATTATTCGTCGAATCATCCGATATTCGACGCTACGGTCGTGATCGACGGTATCCGTGTGGGACATGGGCAGGGCGAGTCGAAGAAGGAGGCCGAACAATGTGCGGCCCACTCCGTGTCGTGTGCTATGAGTGACGAAGCGTGCGGGGATATTCTGGATAAAATCGACCGGCTCTACCGGCCGAAAGGAACCGGGGTGTCATGAGCGAGGCATCTGTAAAACTGCTTTCCCGGGGCGTTGAAACGCTGACCGATCAGGAGTTGTTAGAACTGTTGCTGGATGACGGTGATTCGGAGCGGCTTGCCGGGGCGCTGCTGTCCAGTTTCGAAGGGCGGCTCGCTGCATTGGGATATGCCGACATCGCACGGTTGCGTATGGCTGCCGGGATCGGCCTCAAACGCGCTGCCCGGATTCAGGCGGCTGTCGAATTGGGCCGGAGGGTGCTTGCTGCCAGGGAGTTGGGCCCCGATCCGATCGGTTCGAGCAACGATGTGGTCCGAATATTCAGACCCCTGCTGACGGAGATGAAGCACGAGGAGTGCTGGTGCCTGTACCTCAATACGGGCAACCGGATCGTCGAGCGGCAGCGGGTAAGCCAGGGCGGGGTGCAGGCGACGGTGGTGGATCACCGGTTGGTCATCAAACGGGCCCTCGAACTGCTGGCCACGCAGATTATCCTGGTTCACAACCATCCTTCCGGTGCTGCCTTGCCCAGCGAGCAGGATAAGATTCTCACGAAGAAAATTGCCGAGGCGGCTGCGCTGTTCGATATTCGGCTGCTCGATCACCTGATTATCGCGCGGGGCGGTGAGTACAGCTTCCGACAGAGCGGTTTGCTGCAATAGTTCCGGCTGTGACGAAGCTGTCTGCCAAATCCCCGAAATTGAAAGTTGCCCCTGTCGGAGTTTATCCGGCAGGGGCGAAAACATTAAAATCGGACGTGTTAGACAGCTTTTTGTTCTGCCGCTGCGGTCCATCGTTGCGCAGGTTGTGGGCAGGAAGAGACGGGACCATCGTAACGGGGCGTGCGACTCTTTAATCGTTGCGGGAAGAGTTGGCTGTGGATTATCGTCTTCCGGGTTCACTTTGTTTTGTCGTAGAAAGGTTTTTCTTCCGAAGGGAGAACGTAAGTTTAGACTGCCGGGAAATTTTTGCCGATCTGTGCCGTATTTCTTTTTTGAGGAAGAGCATAAGGTGAATCTTTTTTCGAATGATCGGAAACTCTGAAATAAGGACTGCAAGTCGAACGAATGGACGATTATCCCGGAGATGGGAGCGAAATGACCGGACCGGGCATCGGTAACGAAAAGCGAGGAATGGCAAGAACCTTTCCTCGCTTTTCGTTGCCGGGTGCGCACAGGCTGGCCGCAAAGTACGAATTTCTAATTTTGGAGGTCGAAGCGGCGGAATTGAATCTCGAATCGACAGACGCTCTCCCGCTCGTCGCTTCGGGTCGTGCGGGTAATGATGAGCGGTGTCGCAATTTCAGCATCGTGTGCGACTGTCTGACGCGTGTATTCGAAGGTCTGGGTCGTAACCGCGTCGTCGGAACGGGTCGTGACCGTTCGGAAAAGATCGTTGTTGAGACTGCTGAAGAAACCCAGTCCGCGCAGGATATCCGGTTCGGCAACCAGCAGCAGGACCGGGTCGCTGTTGAGGAGGGGAGTGCCTTCCAATTCGTAGATGAAATCGCTCCAAGCCGTCGTTTCATCGTAGTCGTAACCGTACTCTTGCCGGAATGTTTCCGTATTTGGCTCGTTCTCGAGCGTTCGGATGACAGCACTGCAATTATCCCAAGCCTCCAGCGGACCCCAGGGATCTTTTTCCCATTCGTATTTTTCGCAGATGGGTTCCAAAGTCAGGGAATTGTAACGCGATATGGAGGTGAGTTTGTCGGAGTTGAAGGTGCCGGTGCCGTATGTGCAATCGAAGCCGTACGTTTCTATTTCACTGCCGGAAAGTGTCGAGGTGAGTTCGTATCCTCCGCTTCGTACATCGCAGAAGTAGCCGTATAGGGTTCCGTCTGCAGTTTGCGTATAAGGTTGCTCGCCATCGATTTCCCGGGTGAAGGAGAATCGGATGCAATCGTCTCCCTCGTAGGTGAACTGCCATGTTTCGACGGGACGGAGCGTGCCGTTCTTGTCCGCTGCGGATATTTTGAAACCCGTGATACGGCACTCCTTGCTGAATTCCGCCGGAAGTTCATAAGTATATTCCATTTCAGCAATCAGACTTCCCGAAGCGTCGCGCCCGACGATCTTGTGCAGTTGCCAATACCGAACCTGTTCTCCGATGTTGGGTTCGTCCGGTTCATTGGTATCCTCTCCATCGGTTCCCGGCTGGGTGATGGTGATGAGAATCGAGTTCGTGCCGCAGGTGATTTCGATAAAGGCCGTGCGGGATTCTTCGGCGGTGTTGGGATCCGTTTCGACGCGGATGTCGTAATCGCCTGCCGCATCTCCGTGATCGGGATTTATGCGTACCCACGTCGGGGCTTCGGCGCGGGATTCGTCCGTGATGGCGGAATTCCAGGCATCGTTCGTCGAAAAGAAAATTTCCGAATTCCCTGCGGTTTGTCCTGCGGGGATCTTCTGGGAGAGCTGTCGTGTATCGGGGACCTGAATGGAGCCGAAATCTCCATGCCATTCATCCGTTGTGTCGTCGCTGCAAGCCGTAATCGCGAGGGTTGCAAACGTGAGAAGAAGAAGTTTCAATCCTTTCATTTGTGTATTTTTTGATGGTTATTCGTTCGGGTACGATGAATATGAAACAGATGTATTTGTCTTCCGCTCCGGATATTTCCGAATTTTGGCGTAAAGATAGAAAAAACGGTTCGGAGTACCTTACATTCCCATTTATTTTGTACTTTTGTTTTTCAGAAAATAGTAAATGCAAAATACGATGACTCAGGAAGAACTTTTCAAAAAACTGGTAGCCCACTGCAAGGAGTACGGCTTCATCTTTCCTTCCAGCGAAATATACGACGGACTGGGTGCCGTGTACGATTACGGGCAGAACGGCGTCGAGCTGAAGAACAATATCAAGCGTTACTGGTGGGATTCGATGGTGCGTCTTCATGAGAACATCGTCGGCCTCGATTCGGCGATCTTCATGCATCCCCGCACGTGGGAGGCTTCGGGCCATGTCGGGGCGTTCAACGACCCGTTGATCGACAACAAGGATTCGAAGAAGCGTTACCGCGCCGACGTGTTGATCGAAGAGTGGCTGGCCAAGCAGGACGACAAGATTCAGAAAGAGGTCGATAAGGCGAAGAAGCGCTTCAAGGAGAACTTCAACGAGGAGCAGTACCGCTCGACTTCGCCCCGTGTGCTGGAGATTGCCGCAGCGCGGGACTCCGTGCACAAGCGCTTTGCCGACGCGTTGAACGCCAACGATCTGGAAGAGCTGCGGCGGATCATCCTCGACTGCGAGATCGTCTGCCCGATTTCGGGTACGCGCAACTGGACCGAGGTGCGGCAGTTCAACCTGATGTTCTCGACCCAGATGGGATCGACGGCCGAAGGCGCCAATACGATTTACCTGCGGCCCGAAACGGCGCAGGGTATCTTCGTTAATTTCCTGAACGTGCAGAAGACCGGCCGCATGAAGCTGCCGTTCGGCATTGCCCAGATCGGCAAGGCGTTCCGCAACGAGATCGTGGCGCGGCAGTTCATCTTCCGCATGCGTGAGTTCGAACAGATGGAGATGCAGTTCTTCGTCCGCCCGGGCGAGGAGATGCGGTGGTGGGCCGAATGGCGCGATACGCGTATGAAATGGCATCGGGCGCTCGGCTTCGGGGCGGATAACTACCGTTTCCACGACCACGACAAGCTGGCCCATTACGCCAATGCCGCGACCGATATCGAGTACAATTTCCCGTTCGGGTTCAAGGAGGTGGAGGGCATCCACTCCCGTACGGATTTCGACCTGTCTAACCACCAGAAATTCTCGGGCAAGAAGATCCAGTATTTCGACTCCGAAACAGGCGAAAGTTATGTGCCTTACGTCGTGGAAACCTCGATCGGCGTGGATCGTATGTTCCTGCAGGTGATGTCGGCGGCTTATACCGAGGAGAAGCTCGAAAACGGCGAAGAGCGCGTCGTGCTGCGGATTCCGGCGGCTCTTGCTCCGACGAAGGTGGCCGTGTTGCCTTTGGTGAAGAAGGACGGCATGCCCGAAGTGGCGCAGCGGATCGTCGATCTGTTGAAGTATGATTTCAACGTCGTGTATGACGAGAAGGATTCGGTGGGCAAGCGTTACCGCCGGCAGGATGCGATCGGTACGCCGCTGTGCGTGACCGTCGATGGCCAGACCCTCGAGGATAATACCGTGACGGTGCGCCACCGCGATACGATGCAGCAGGAGCGCGTGGCGATCGATGCCCTCTTCGGACTGGTCGATGCGGAGTGTTCGCTGCGCAGCCTCCTCAAGAAATTGAATGTCTGACAGGGCTGTCGCGGGTTTCGCGCCGGGTGCGTCGGACGGCGAGTACAGTGTGTTTCGTATCGGGAATGTTCGTGAGGGTGTGTGGGCCGGTGTTGTTCGAGCTATTGGATAAGGTAAGATCGTGGGACGTATTTTGGCCATAGATTATGGAACGAAGCGCACGGGAATCGCCGTGAGCGATCCCTTGCGGATCATTGCCGGAGGGCTCGAAACCGTCGAAACCAAAGGGTTGGAACGCTGGTTGGCGCAATATTTCGCGGCGAATGACGTTTCGACCATAGTGATCGGAAAGCCGATGCAAATGAGTGGCGCTCCGTCCGAAACGTGGCGTTACGTGGAACCGTTGGCGGCCCGCCTGCGCAGGGCCTATCCCGACAAGGAGGTGGTGTTTTACGACGAGCGTTTCACCTCGGTCATCGCTCACCGCACGATGCTCGAGAGCGGTATGGGCAAGATGGCCCGCCGGGACAAGGCGCTTGTGGACAAGATATCGGCGACCATTATCCTGCAAGGATATATGGAGAGCCGAAGTTAGTTTTCCGGCTGCGGCCGGGTTAAAAATGGAAAAAGTTATGATTTATCCGATAGTTGTTTTCGGGGCGCCGGTACTGCGCGAAAAATGCCGGGAGATCGGACCCGATTATCCCGAAGTTAAAAAGTTGATCGAGGATATGTTCCTCACGCTCGAGGAGGCCGAAGGCGTAGGGCTTGCGGCTCCCCAGATCGGTAAAAGCATCCGCCTGTTCATCGTGGACTGCACGCCTTGGGGCGAAGACCATCCCGAACTGGCCGATTACCGGCGTGCGTTCATTAATCCCGAAATTTACGAAGTTTCCGAGGAGACGAAACTCTACGAAGAGGGATGTCTTTCGCTGCCGGGATTGCACGAGAGCGTGCGGCGTTCGCTTGCGATCCGGATGCGTTATCTGGACGAGAATTTCGAGCCGCACGACGAAGAGTTCACCGGGCTGCCAGCCTGGGTGATCCAGCACGAATATGACCATCTGGAAGGAGTCGTCTTCACGGATCGCTTGTCGCCTTTGCGCAGAAATCTGATTAAGAGTAAGTTGATGAGCTTGACGAAGGGTCGTTACAAATGCTCGTACAAGACTAAATAGGGGGCGTTCCGGTAAAAGTTACGGGATTGACCGAAAAGAGAGCGACATTGGCCTAAAAGTTGAAATTTTCCAGAGAAAGGGGTAAACTCCGGAAAATTTTTATTACCTTTATATATCTAAATTAGGAAAGTATATTTCAATTATTTTAAATTTTCATACGATGAAAAAACTTTTACTTACATTGGCAATGGGCTTGCTCGCGTGGTCGGCATCTGCCCAGAATTGGACGGTCGGTGGTCGTATCGGATCCGGTTTCCAGGCTGTCGGACAGTATGTATTCAGCAACGATAATTATGTGGAAGCCCGTTTCGGTGCTTATTGGGCCAATGCCGGCGGTACGGTGACGGCCGATTTCTCGGTGTTGTATAATTGGAATGTTTGCAATATGGATTGGACTCCGTCGGCAGGCCGTTGGTTCTTCGATGCCGGTGCAGGTATCAATGTGGGCGGCAAAGGGCATTACGCTTATGTAGGCGTGGCCGGCTCGGCTAAACTGGGTATTGCCTTCAAGGGGGCTCCGGTACGTCTTTCGTTCGACTGGTCGCCGGCTTTCGGTCCCGGAATCGCTTATTGGGACGGGGGATCGCATTCCGAGTTCAACGAACGGGCGTTGTGCAACTTCGGTATTACGTGCGTTTATTGCTTCTAAAGAGAGAACCCGAGGAAATAAAAGAAGCCCGGAGCAATTTGCTCCGGGCTTCTTTTATGCTGTCGGTTCGGTGCTTTTTCTGTTCGATCATTTCCCCCCCCCTTGCTGATGAAGAACGTTTTCCGAGGGGAGGAATTGAGGAACTGAACGTAATATGGACCCGGAACGGTTGCGGTCGGAGGCGAAAAACGGGCTGGACTTTCGGGTATTCAACGACGTGTGTAGAATTGTCTTTGGAGGTTGTATTCGTTTATATCGGATTTGTTTCGGGCGACGAAACTTTATTTTGCTTTGGGCGGCGTTTCTCTTGGCTGCGGTTGTAATCTTCGCTGCACCTGTAGGTTCTTTTCGGGAGGGAGGGTGCGTGTACACTCCGCGATCCCGAAGCATTTGAATCGCAGGTCCGAATAGCGATAATCGCCGTGTTTTTCCGTTAGAATGTGAAAGTTCCGCCCAGGGAGATCAGGATCGGATTCCGTGCGAACATGGCTGTCTGGAAACGGTATTTGAGCATGAGCGATGTACTCCAGCGGCGGCTTATCCGGTAGTCGCAGCCTCCGCCCACATCGAAGCCGCAGGACCATTTGCCCAAGTCGTTCACATTGACGCCGACTGTGGGGAAGAGGCTCCATTGTTCGGTTATGTGGAAGAGATAATGAGCGTCGCACCCGATGTCCACCGAACATTCCGATTTGCAGGGAATGACGATTCCCGTTTCCAGCCGCAGCGCATCGGTCAGGCTGTATCGGAAATAGCCGCCGATGCCGAAGACGGCGCCCCGGCCGGTATGGGTGTAGAGATTGATCTTCGGACCTATGCCCCAGGAACCTCTGTCCTGTGCCGATGCGTAGAAAGCGCTGAATAAGATAAGTATTGCCAGCAGTGTTTTTTTCATAGCTTTTGCAGACTTCGATACGGCTTTTGCCGGAATGATTCCTTGCTGCCGTCGGATAATTTAGATTCTCTCGAAAACAAAGATACGAACGAACCGGCCGTATGAGCAAATTTATATTTGCACTTTGCCGAGGCGGAGTACCTAAGATGAAGTCAAAGGTACGAAAAATTTCCGTTTCGCCGAATCCTGGGGAGCCGAATGAAAATGGAGATACTCTGAGATCGAACAGTATTTGTCACAGGATCGTGTGTGGGGTTTATACGTGCTGTATTTTGAAAATTATTTTTTATGATTAAAGAGGCATGTGGTGGTTGGTTTGATAATGGACGGTGTCTTGTTCTTTTTTGTAAATAATTTGTGTGTGTCGTTATAATGTTGTAAATTACATGGGAATAAATATTTTACAAACAATCCCTCCTAATGTTTCGATTATGAAAAGACTATTATTCGGTATATTGGCAACGTTGCCGCTGGCGTATTGTATGACGGGATGTAGCAACGATACAGACTACGGAGGTTTTAGTTACTTTATCTGGGCCAATGACAGCGATCACCGGATTACGCTCTCCGTGGCACGCGAGTACGGTGAGTTGGTAATCGAAAACGAAATCATAGAGCCGGGCGAAAGTTTTGAGAGCGAAAGGGTGGATGGGGCAATAGCATACTGTCCACCTCCGTCGAGCTATATCCGGTATGTGGAAGTTGTCTTTGAGGATGGGACTAAAGCGATTTATATCAAGGGGTATCAGCCGCCGCGCGATTCCGATTATTATTCGAGGCAGGACTCTACTATCGATTGGAATTATGAGGAGGAGGTAACGGCATCTCATGCGGTCAGAACCCGTTGGACCTATACTTTTACCAATGCCGACTACGATGCGGCGGTGGCGCAGCAATTCGCTGAATAGGAGTTGCCGGTCGTGGTTATAAAAATCCTCCCGAACCGATTGGTTCGGGAGGATTTCGTCGCATGTATATCGTTTTATGCCTCTTTGAGAGCCGCATGCGCTGCCGCCAGGCGTGCGATGGGCACGCGGAACGGAGAGCAGCTCACGTAGTTCAGACCTGCGAAGTGGCAGAACTCCACCGACGAAGGTTCGCCGCCGTGTTCGCCGCAGATGCCGCATTTGAGGTTTTCGCGTGTGCCGCGGCCTTTGAATACCGCCTCGCGGATCAACTGTCCCACGCCGTTGCGGTCGAGGATCTGGAACGGGTCGTTCTTCAGAATGCCTTTCTCCAGGTAGATCGGCAGGAACTTGGCGATGTCGTCGCGCGAGAAGCCGAGCGTCATCTGCGTCAGGTCGTTGGTGCCGAACGAGAAGAATTCGGCGACTTCGGCGATCTGGTGGGCGGTGACTGCCGCACGCGGAACTTCGATCATCGTGCCGATCATGTATTCCAGGCGGTCGTTACGTTCGGAGAAGACCTTCTCGGCCGTCTGGTCGATGATGTTCTTCTGGTAACGCAGCTCCTTGTGGTTGCCCACCAGCGGCACCATGATCTCCACGTGTACGGGAATGCCCGTTTTCTTTACGTTCATAGCCGCCTCGATGATGGCCCGGGTCTGCATCTCGGTAATTTCGGGATAGGTGTTGCCCAGGCGGCAGCCGCGATGACCCAGCATCGGATTGACTTCTGCCAGCAACTCCACTTTGGCCGTGATCTTTTCGTAGGGAACGTTCATGTCCTTGGCCAGTTCGCGCTGTTCCTTCTCGAAGTGGGGGACGAACTCATGCAAGGGGGGATCGAGCAGGCGGACCGTCACGGGATGGCCCTGCATCGCCTTGAACAGACCCTCGAAGTCGCTGCGCTGCATCGGCAGCAACTTGGCGAGTGCTACGCGGCGGCCGGCTTCGTCGTCGGCGAGAATCATCTCGCGTACGGCCTTGATGCGGTCGCCCTCGAAGAACATGTGCTCCGTACGGCAGAGACCGATACCTTCGGCACCGAATGCGAATGCCTGCGCCGCATCTTTCGGCGTGTCGGCGTTGGCGCGTACTTTCAGCACCGAGTACTTGCGGGCCAGCTCCATGAGCTGTCCGAAGTCGCCGCTCAAATCGGCGGCCTGTGTCGCTACCTGCCCCAGGTACACCTCGCCTGTCGAACCGTTGAGCGAAATCCAGTCGCCCTCCTTGATTTCATATCCGTTTACGCGGATCGTACGTGCCTTGTAGTCGATCTGCAGCTCGCCTGCACCCGATACGCAACACTTGCCCATGCCGCGCGCTACGACCGCGGCGTGGGAGGTCATGCCGCCGCGTGCGGTCAGGATGCCGACGGCGTCGAGCATGCCCTTCAGGTCTTCGGGCGAAGTTTCGATGCGGACCAGAATCGCACGTTGGTTTTTCTCTTTGAGCATTTTTTCGGCATCTTCGGCGAAGAACACCACCGGACCGGTCGCTGCGCCCGGCGATGCGGGCAGTCCCTTTACGATGACTTTGGCGTTTTTCATCGCCGTCTTGTCGAAAACGGGGTGGAGCAGCTCGTCGAGTTTGGCCGGCTCGCAGCGCAGTACGGCGGTCTTTTCGTCGATCAGGCCTTCGCGCAGCATGTCCATGGCGATCTTCACCATCGCGGCGCCCGTACGCTTGCCGTTGCGACACTGGAGCATCCAGAGTTTGCCGTCCTGGATCGTGAATTCGATGTCCTGCATATCCTTGAAATACTGCTCCAGGTGGTGCTGTATCTCGTTGAGTTCTTTATATACGGCCGGCATCACCTCTTCGAGCGAGGGGTATTTGCTGCGACGCTCGGCTTCCGATACGTTCTGTGCTTTCGCCCAGCGACGCGAACCCTCGATGGTGATCTGCTGGGGTGTACGGATACCCGCTACCACGTCTTCGCCCTGCGCGTTGATCAGGTATTCGCCGTTGAAGAGGTTCTCACCCGTTGCGGCGTCGCGCGAGAAGGCTACGCCCGTCGCCGAGTTGTCGCCCATATTGCCGAATACCATCGCCTGTACCGATACGGCCGTGCCCCATTCCGCCGGAATGTTGTTGAGCTTGCGGTAAAGGATGGCACGCTCGTTCATCCACGAACCGAATACGGCACAGATAGCGCCCCAGAGCTGATCCCAGGGATTTGCCGGGAAATCCTCGCCGGTCTGTTTCTTTACGGCTGCCTTGAAGTTGTGCACCAGCTCCTTCAGGTCGTCGGTCGTCAGGTCGGTGTCGTTTTTCACGCCGCGCTTCTCTTTCTGCGCATCGATCAACTCCTCGAACGGATCGTGCTCCTCTTTCGAAGCGGGCTTCATGCCCAGCACCACGTCGCCGTACATCTGTACGAAACGGCGGTACGAGTCCCATGCGAAACGGGGATTGCCCGTGCGCTTGGCTACGGCTTCCACGGCCTGGTCGTTCATACCCAGGTTGAGGATGGTGTCCATCATGCCCGGCATCGAAGCGCGTGCACCCGAACGGACCGATACCAGCAGCGGCATCTCTTTGTCGCCGAACTTCATGCCGGTCAGTTTTTCGATGTTCTTCATCGCCTTCTCCACTTCGGGGCGAAGCAGCCCCACGACTTTCTCGCGTCCTTGTGCGTAGTATTCGCTGCATACTTCGGTGGTGATGGTGAATCCCGGGGGAACCGGAATACCGATCAGGTTCATTTCGGCCAGGTTCGCACCCTTACCGCCGAGCAGTTCCCTCATTTTGCCGTTACCTTCCGCTTCCTTGTTGCCGAAGGTATAGACTCGTTTAACGTCTGCCATAACTTGTCGTTGTTGATTATAATAGTGTTTTTCCCAATAAATGTGCTGTTTCAGAGTTGTTTCCGCCGGGCTGCGGGCGAGGCCTTCCATTGGGAAGGCAACGGTGAAAAAACCGTCTTTTCCGGAGGGGCAAAGATACGATGATTTTTCGGATAATCAAAAAACTTATTTAATATATAAAAATATTGGAAAATATCGGCCGATGCCACCCGTATAGCGTTGTCGCCGATAGGTCGGCAGGGGCGTTCCGCTGCGGGGATCGAGCAGGTCGCGCCGGGCGAAAACATCGGCCCGGATGACGGTCAGCGCCGTGTCTGTCAGGATTCGGTCGTGCAGCCACCAGCCGCCCCGTGCGTAGGCATTGCCCCGCCCTCGGCGCTCGGCCGGAGCCAATGCGTCTCTGAGCGAGAGCTTTTCCGCAGTTCCGGACGGGAGCTTGCCTGCACAGAGGATCCGGATGCCGGGTGTTCGTTCGCGCAGCTCCTCCAGCAGTTCAGCGGCATATCGGTCGCCGCGTGTCAGCAATACGGCTGTCGGCTTGCCGTCCAGCATACCCTCGACGCAGAGGTAGCCATAACCTGTTTCGATACGTTCCGTGAAGAACCGGTCGGCATAGTAGAGCAAGGCGAAATCCATCCCGTCCAGCGTATTGAGGGTGCGGTGCACATAACTGTACGGCAGGTCCGACGCCCGGACCAAGTCTTTGACAACCTCCTCGTTTTCGACTCCATACACTCCTGCGAGCGGCATCGCCATCCGGCCGATTACAGCGCCCGCCCGTTCGACTTTGGCGCGGTAACGCTCGCCGCTCCAGCGCAGCCGTCCTTCGGGTGTGTAGTCCGTGTCGTCGTAGAAGAGCGACGGGATCGTGTCGTAGAGGCGGTCGAGGTCGTAATAGGCGAAACCCGTGCGTTGTTGGGCGTGGATGGCACCGAGAGAAGCGATGACGAAGAATATCGCCAGAAAACTTATTCGTTTCATATTCGCTGCCGCTGCGGTTTTTCCTGCCGGATTTTACGTAGGAAACTGACCGTGTTATAATTTAATAGGGTAAATTTCAGTTCTTCGATATTCCGGTTGATTTGTTTGAATCCGTGATTTTTGAAAATTCGTACAGTCGCTTTTGCCATCAAAGAGTATCGAATTGCAACCCAAATTACGCAATATTTCCGATAATGCCAAATCCGATGCCGTAAAATGTCGGAATTATTTTGAGCTGCTGAGAAATTTTGAGCTTTGCCCGAACAATCTTTAACTAAGTTTTACCTGTAAATCGCTGTCAAGTCGCCGATATGGTAGCTTTTTTTCATCGTATCCGCTGTTGCAGGTTTCGTATCGTCTATAAAATCGTCGCCGGTCAAAAATGCTTCCGTAGTAACCGTGTAAACATACAGGCTGTCTTTAGTCAGCACGCTATATATTTTTTTGGAGCGGGGGCCATCTCCATATTCCGCCGCAACTTCGATATAGCGAACAATTTTACCGTGTTCGTCGTGCAATATTAAATATTCTCGCGGCCCCGGATCGTCGCCTCCGTCGAGGACCAATCTCATGGTACGATTCCCGTCGAAAGGAATTCGATAATATTGTTTCCAATTTCCGTATCCCGTCGTATCGTTACCTAAAAGTAGCGCTAACCGATAGACCGTATCCCGATCCGTAATCATGGAATTGCCTGCTCGGTCCAGGGTGTAGTCCGATAATTTTAACCGATTGTTGAGATTGTCCGATTGCCGATCGATGCAAAATACCGTGCCCTGCAAGCTACGACAACTCGAACAAATGAATAATGTCATAAATATTATCGTGTGTTTCGTCATGGAAGGTAGCCTTTGTCCGAGAGGATCAATATCACCAAATTAAGCAAAATCCGGAAAAAATCCAAATTCGGAGGTAGAAAACCGCTGTGGGGATCATTCGGTGCGAACGAATATGATAATTCCATCTATTTTCCGGGCTTTGCGGCTGGTCCGGACTGTTTATGCCGGAAGGTTTTGTATTCCGGTGCTCCCGAAGCATACGCTTACCTTTACCGACCGAGGCGACGTTGCCTCGGTTAAAATCATTTGTATTATGATAATAGGTTATTTACGTGTCAGCATGGGAAAACAGCATCTTGCCAACCAGCAGGATGAGATCCGGCGTTTCGCCGAAAGCAGGAATCTCGTCGTGGATCATTTATTGCGGAAATAGATAGCTGGTGAAATTTTCTGTTTTTGTTTTTTTATAAAATAATTTTTATATTTACACCCGCATTTTGCGAAAAGGCCATGCAGATGGTTTGCTTTAACCGCAGACGAATGGTGATATGATAATATTGTAAACGAAGAAACCCTTAATTGCCTTATTAAAAATTTTTTTATGAAACATTTATTTGTTAATTTATTTTCTCTTGTATGCATGCTGCTTGCAGGAGTAGGATTGACGGGGTGTACCGACGACAAGACAGAACCAGACCCCGGTACTTGGCCTTCATTGGAAGTGAAGTTCCTTGAAGCACAGTATTCGACAGTCAAATTGGAGGTGACTGCCGCTAATTTGACAGAAATTGCTTACCTGGCGACGCCCAAGGCCGATGCCAAGGAGACCCCGACGGCAACGATCGTCTTTGCGACCGGCGTCAAATCTGCGATTGCGGACGGCGTTTCTTCGCTGACCGTAAGTAAACTGGACCCCGATACGGAGTATGTGATCTATGTGGCTGCCACCACTGCGAACGAAGAGTTCTTTGAGAAGGTTCTCGAGGTTGAGGCCAAGACCGCTTCGTTCGGCGATAACGCGTACGACGTGTTTGACGTGGACTACATGAGTTTTAGCATGAACGTGAAATTCCAGCCGACCGATCCCGAGAATGTGATCAAATATCTGCTGATAGACATGTTGACGCATAGTTATCAGAGTATGATGAACTATAGCGACGCCGACATGATGAATCTCTTCGACGATATATATCACAACTATATTACCGAGGATACTGTTTTTGTATTCAACGAGGAGAATTCGATTTTACGCGACGAGAACGGCGAGCCTGTGACCGATGAGGAAGGCTCGATGATAACGCTCTGGAACCCGATGGTGCCTGGACAGCTCAATTATGTGCTGCTCGGCGAGTTCGCATCCGGCGAGCACCCTTGGGGCTTCGGTCAGGGATACTATTTGCCCCTTTGGGATCAGGACGCATACTACGAAGCTGTCAACGGTGGCGGTGGTATCTTGGGAGAAGCCGGTTCCCGTGCCGACGATGTAGAGCAGGGCGATTACTGGACCGGCTACTACCAGAAGATAGAGGTTACCAACAAGAAGCCCGAAAAACTCGGTGAGATCAAGATCAATACCGATAAATTGAGACCCAACGGCGGTCTGCTCACTTTCGAGTTGTGCGAGGGCATATCCTATTTGGTCCTTGGTATTTTCGAGGAGTATGATATGGAGGTGATTAAGACGTCAATGCTGAAAGGCGACCTGTCGAATATGCAGTGGGCGCTGACCTCTTACAACGCACCTTACATCCTCAATGCCCAGACTTATGAGATAGCCAAAGGGCAGACCGACTTATCTTTCAACCTGACGGAGTATTTCGTTAAGTTCACGCCGGGTACGAAGTATTACGTCTATGCGGTGGGTATCAACGATAATACCGGTTCGAAGCAGGCTTTCGCCAAACTCGAAGGCTTTACGCTGCCCGAACCTACGAAACCGGCTCCCGAGGTAACCGTTACCGGTATCGATGCTCCGGAAGGTCATGAGGAGTCGCCCTACGAAGTTTGGTTCAATATCAAATGTACTACGGGTGACGCGGTGACTGCCAAGTACGCTGCCAACTACGAGCGTGAGTGGGAGGTCGAACTCAACGCCGGCAGGACTAACACCGACCTGATCGAAAACGGTAACGCGTTTACTCCGGATGAGATCGAGAAGATCAACTCGGCCGAGGGTTACAACGTAATGTTCTCGACCCGTCCCGACGCCAACACCTACCTGGGTGTAATCGCTTACAATGACGAGGGTACCGGCAACGATCCCGACGAAGATGATTCTGCCATCGGCAAGAAGCGTTCTATGCCTGTACCTGATAAAGAGCCGGTAGATTCGAAGTATTTCGAAAGTCTGCTGGGTGAGTGGACGCTGTCGGCTGAATACGAGGGCGGCGAGGCGCCGATGACCTGCAAGGTGGAGATCGTTTCTGGACTGACGTGTCCGGAGAGTCTGTCCCAGGAGGTCATTGACTACTATCTGAATAACACAAACTACTCGAAAGAGCAGGTAGAGAAGTTGTACGAGGGCTTCAAGAAGCAGCTTAAGCTCTACAATGAGCGTCTGCGCGGCCAGAACCGCCTGCTTTGCCTGGGACTCGATATCGACCGTCCGAAGTACGAGTACAGTACCAACTACCTGGCCGGCTGGAAGACGCCATACGACCTTTTCATCGCAACTACGAAAGAGTACAACGGCTACGATACGGAGTCTATGTTCTTCGATTTCGGTCCGAAGTGGTATCTCGAGATGAAATCCGACGGTTCCGTAGTCGCTCCGTTCGACGTAACCAACCTGCCGCCGCTTACGTTATGGAACAAGGGGGCCGAGTACTATTTCATTGGTATCAGCAAAATGGCGATTACGCAGGGTGAGTTCCCCGTAACGATTAGCAGCGATAACTCTACGATCACTGTAGGGGGATATGAGTACCAAGGTGATACTTACTACCCGAATGCAGCGAAGATAATGTACGGAGGACAGTATTCGACCGACACCCGGGTATGCGGCGCACTGACGCTGACCAAGGGTTGGAATGGTGAGTCCGTGAAGTCGGTTGTCAAGGGCGGCAAGTCCGTGACGACGAACGATGTGCTGGGTGCCGAGCGTGCTGTCCGCCCGTTGAGCCGCACGAGCGTATCTGATGCGAAGAGCTACGAGCCGCTTAAGGTTACTCCTCTTGCCGAGAAGTCGCTCCGCGAGCGTTGGAAGCAGCGGGCGGCAGGTAAATATATCCGTCGCTAACAGACTCTTTTGAAATAAGGCAGGGGGAGGTACCCGGAATGGGAATTTTCCCCCTGCTTTATGCTTTTATAAAATAACCGGATGCGCAAATCCGCTGGAGGTGCGGAGGCGTATTTTATGGAAGCAGAAGAGAGTTACTCTTTAAATCGAAAAAAGATTCCGATATGTTGAAAAAACTGTTTGGCTTGGCGCTTGCACTCTTGGCGACGCTTGCCGTTTCGGCGCAGGTTCGCGTGGGGGAGGGCCAGCTCTCCGGTAGTTTCGAGAGCAACTCGATCTACTACCAGGACGACTCGGGATTGGGTGCAGCAGGCACTGCTCCCGACGATCGTTTCGGTTCGAACAACTACATGAAACTCGACTACATGAACGGTCGTTTTTCTGCGGGACTCCAGATTGACGCTTATCTCCCTGCATTGCAGGGATATGAGATCGGCCAGCAGCCCGGAGCCTATCACTTCTATCTCTCCTCGAAGTATATCCAGTGGCAGGATCACAACTATTCCGTGCGGGTGGGTGATATTTTCGACCAGTTCGGCAGCGGACTTATTTTTCGTTCGTTCGAAGACCGTCAGCTGGGATTCAACAATTCGATCGAGGGTGTGCAGGGTATCTACCGCTTCGGCGACTACGTCGAGGTGAAAGGTATGTACGGTCGTCCCCGGCTCTACACCGACTATGCGGATTCGTGGGTGCGCGGTGCCGATCTGCACATTTCATTGAATGATATTTTCGGTTGGAACGCTGCGCAGTTCTCGGCTGAGGGCAGCTACGTCAACCGCTACGAGTCGCTCGACAAGGATCAGACGATCGACTTCGCCTCTCGCGGACTTACCTCGCCCAACCTGAACATGTATTCGGGTCGCCTGAATTTCGACTGGAAGGGGCTTTCGCTCAAAGGCGAATACGTATATAAGGGGAAGGACATCTACTCGACTGTTGCGGACGTAGCCGCAGCCGGCAACGCCATCTTGGTCGAGGCCGGTTATAACTACGGACCTTTCAGCATCTCGGGTAGTTTCCGCCGGTTAGACCGTATGGGGACGATGCTTTCGCTTTACGGCTCTGGTACGGGCAATGTACTCAACTACCTGCCCTCTCTGACGCGCCAGTACACTTACCTGTTGGCCAATTTGGAACCGTATATCGTTAATACCGACGGCGAAATAGGCGGTCAGGTGGATCTCTACTATACGTATCGCAGCAAGTCGAACCGTCATCGCTACTGGAATTTCCACGCCAACTTATCCACTTTCTATACGCTGCGTTCGGAGCAGAGCGAATCGGGCGAGCGGGAGTTGATGTGGCGTGATATTAACATCGATGTAGAGCGCCAGTGGAACAAGAAACTCAAAACCTCGCTGCTTGTTTCGATCCAGAAGCGCAACCCGAGTCATGGTTTCCAGCGTCAGACCTACGTATCCAACATTTTCATAGGCGATGTCACCTACAAATTCGACTCGAAAAAGTCGTTGCGCGTCGAGGCGCAATACCTTTATTCGACCGACTACGAGGGTGACTGGGTCGCGGCTTTGGTGGAGTTCAACATGGTGCCGCATTGGAGTTTCTTTGTGAGCGATATGTATAACCTCGACGAGACCGAGGCTAACTCCTTTACTAAAACGAATTATTACAGTGCAGGATTCAGTTACCTGAAAAATCGTACGCGTATTCAACTCAGCTACGGCCGCAATCGTGCAGGCTATGTTTGTTCGGGAGGGGCGTGTCGTTATATGCCGGCTTACACGGGTCTGAACCTTGTGATCACTTCATCCTTTTAATTAAAAAACAGATTATGAAATTCAAGAAATTCATTATCCCTGCGCTTTGTATGGCTATGTTGAGCGCGGGATGTTCGGGGCAGGATCCGGTGACCCCCGGTAACGGTCAAAACGGCAATGGGGGTACGAATGAAAACATCGAAAACGGTCTGCAGGTGACGGCATCGACGACGGTAATCAATGCCGACGGGCAGGATGCCGCCCGCATTAATGTCTATTATGACAAAGTGAAATTGTCGCTCGACGCAGTCGCTTTCTACGATGCCAAGAGCAACGACGTGCTCGACCTTTCGAAATTCACCATCGAGGACAACACGCTTGTGTACACTGTTACCGAGCCGGGTGAATTTTCGTTCTGGGTTGCTTATAAGACCCACAATACCAAAGATCGTCCGACAACCATTTCTGCTGTAGAGTTCTCGGTGCCTGACGCTCCGGAAGATCCCCAGCCGGACAACACCTCGTTCGTCCGCCGGACGCTCATCACGCAGTTCACGGGCTTGGGTTGCGGCTACTGTCCTTTTATGATCGCTGCGATGGAAGATGTACGCAAGTCGGCCGAATATGCGGACAAGTCCGTACTGGCAGCCTGTCACACCTATGGGGGTGATCCTTATCAGCCCGATGTGCCTTTGGATTACGCTATGGGTGTCAGCACGTATCCTTATGTAAATTTCGATTTCCAGACAGGGGTAGGGAATAATGGTTACAACAACAACGTATCCAATATCAAGCAGGCGATCGACAAATCGCTTTCTGCGGATGCTGGGGCAGGTATTTCGGTCGGTATGGAAGTTGCTGGAAACAAATTGGTCGCTCGTGTTACGGTGAAAGCAGCTCGCTCCGGTTCGTTCCGCGTAGGCGCTTGGGTGCTGGAAGATGGTCTGACAGGTACTCAACTGAACAATGGTATGAAGGGGGATTACGATTTCAACACGCATAATAATGTTATCCGCCACGTGAACAGCCGTTACTCTGGTTCGGATTATTCCGGCCATGAGGTCGGTGCGCTGGCTGCCGGCGGTACCGGTGAGCATCTCTTTACGATGACCTTGGATGAAAGTTGGGTCGTGAAGAATTGTCATGTGATATTCTTCGTAACGGAGCTTGTCGATAAGGGTTACGCCGTAACCAATGCTATCGACGTTCCCGTTAAGTCGTCTACTATACCGTTCGAGTACAGATAGTGTATTCGAACGTAGCAGCATACTGCTGTAAAATTTGCGGGGCGCCTCCATCGGAGTCGTCCCGTCTTTTTGACGCACGGCCGATCCGTGATGCCGGCCGCAACGCAGTGGAGGTGCGGTATGACGCGGCTGAAGAACTCCGGAGGGAAGACAACACAGCACAACGGCCCGTATTCCTTTTTGGCTGAGGCAGATTGTCGATGCCTCCGGGGACGCACCGTGATCGAGGATGTGGGCAGCCCCTTGGGAGCGAGAACGGTTCCATGAAAAAAGGGATCAAGATGTAAATGAAAAGTCGGTGGAAGTCTGTATTTCCGCAGACTTTTTTCATATGCCCGTGACCAGTATCATCTTTCCGGTAAGAGTGTTTTCAGCTCATCCTGCGTGGAAAGGTAGGTCATGTATTGGATGGTGAAGACCTGTTTGTCATCTTCCGTGCGCTCGATCTCTCGGATGTGTAGCAGGTCATATATGTGTAAATCAATGAGTTGCCTTGCGTGTCGACAGATTCGGTTATAAGGTCGAAATCACCGACGAGGCGAAGCGGACGCTGACAGTCATCGGCTACCAGCGCAAATACGGCGTCCGCACCCTGCTCGAATGCATCGAGGAATTTCTCTCGGGACTGATTGTCGACGGCAAACTGTACAGCGGGGAGCGGGTGATCGTGGAGCCCGACGGCGAAAAGGAGGTGATTCTCCGGGGCGCCTAACATAAATTCGTACCAGTGTCGGACGGTTTTCGAATTCCGGCCGAAGCAATTATCGGTAAGAATAACACACTCTTCGCATTGGGTGACAGCACGGTTCCTTTCTGCAAAAAACGCGAAAGCAAATCGTATGTAAGCGTTACTCCGCTGAGCGTGTAAAAGAATCGCTATACGGATAAAAAATGCTGTAAATTTCGCAGCATTTTTTCAATAAACTTCGATTACAATCACGTCGCTTTGGTAGCGTGCAAACTGGTTTGCTTTCTGCGCTCGGTTTAAACGTTTATTTTAAAGGAAACCCGAAGTCGAGAACAAAAACGGTCTCTGTTATTCTCGAGGTGTCTTAAATATAAATAAAAGGAGTTGCTCCGCAAGCCAACCCATCCTATGATGGAAATGTTGTTAAATTTAATATTCTTCAGTTTTAAACGGCTCGCTGAAAGCAACCACTGAGTTGTATTCTCCTGTTTTTGCGTCAACACCTACAACCACGACTTTATATATTCCCGGCTCGAGTTTCTCGAAGCGTCCCATATAACTGCCCCAATACTCTCCTTCGAAACCATAGGTTTTAAAGAAATGAGCACGGTCTCTGCACCATCCTGACGATATTTTTTGTTTTGCAATCTCGTCAATGATTTGCAGAGATTCCTTTACTGTGGTCTCCTCTGTAACTATCTCATAATAGTACAATGCAGTTATCGGATTAGGTATAATATGAATGTTATGGAAACCCCAAGACATATCGACATTAATACTGAAGGTAATTTTGGCTATATCTGTCTCAGTAGTGAAATCTTTTCTGAAAAGCCCTGTTGTTACAGACTGTCCTTTATATCCAAATGCAAAAATAGAATATTCAGTACTACTATCCAGTTGTGTATATGAACCTTGGGTTTCGCCGCGCTCCAATCTGCTTCTCGCAATCTGATCCTTGAAATAGGCTATAATTTCCTCATCTCTCTTCCCTTTAAAATTAGAAGAAGGTTTCATAAATACCGCATAAGGATCGGAATTTGTTGTGGTAATGTTGAAAGATACAGCATCAGAAGTAACTGTTCCCAGCACAATCTCGATCTGATTGTCCGAAGGAGAAACCTTCCCTGTAGCAAACTCGACAGATGCCACTTCCGAATTCACTGTTCCATATGGTGTCAACGAACAAGCAAGGCAAAGATAGTCTGAAGACTCATACTCCAACTTGCTTTCCTTTTCACTCGGGCCGTATAACGCTATTTCAGAAATAACCTGATGTGCAGTTTTATTCAAGATTTGACAAGTACAATATACTGATCCACTGAAGCCTGCATATATTCTGCATTTGACATGCCTGTTCCTGCAAGTTCCGACTTGGAAACTATCTTGGAAAAATAACGGGACTCTGTATCGTCAGGAGTAATTGTTATGGAAAGGTCGACTCCGTCTTTGACATTATTAAGAAAAATCAAACTTGACATCATTAGGTCCCTCATATCCTTCTGCAAAACACTCCTTAAAGACTTTTGTTGTCATTTGTTTATCTTCACTCACACCGAAGATAGTAATATATCTAAGAGATTTTCCAACTCCAATAAAGTTAAAATCAGCATAGACTAAAACAACTACATATCAACAAGTTAATTGATTCTTCGGGTGACGGATTGCCTCCGTTTCCACCCGAATACGGTGGATAGTTCTATTCTTATGTAGGCACCCATGTAGGGAACCGGCAGGAATACATGAACCACTAAAAAATTAACGATATGTATTGTTCGATCACATTCAAAGGTCGCAAAGACCCCCAGGACCCCAAGATGGTCAAACTGGAAATGATTTTCTACAAGACCGGTTACACCCGCATTCCCCGGGTCGTCAGTATCACCGGAGCTTACAAATGCTGGAACAATGAAACCCTGAGTTTTGAATCCGCTTCCAGCGAATACCTCAAGAAAAACCAACTGCTGCTTGAACTCAAAGAGAAGTACATGTCCGTTGCCGAACGGTGGGAAAAGGAATGGCGTAACTTCTCCGTACTGCAATGGGCCGATTGCTTCAAACCCAAAGAAGAGGAAAAGGCAAAGCAGGAATTGAAAGTGCTGACGGTTCTCAAGCTCATCAACGTCCGAATCGAATACTTCGAGAACCACGAAAAATTCAAGAACGGCAAACTCGTTAAGAGTGTCGGCACCGCCAGTATGTACAAGCAGTTCCGCACTTCGCTTTCGGCCTTCACCCAGAGGCAGTACAACAAAGACCTGTCTCGCTTTTACTTCACCGACATTACCCAGAAATTTCTTCTGGAATACATCGTCTATCTGGAGCGGCGCGGCATCGAAAACGGTAATCGTGCCGGCTTGCGCCAGCTCCTTCGCATCTTCCGTGCATTGGTAAACTACGCCAAGGACGAACTCCACATGTACGGAGCCAACCCCGCAATCTTCGAGGCAGCTACGGAAAAGATGGCGTGGGGACAGTTCGAGTCCAAAGCCGTCAATCCGAACATCATCCGCCGGATAGAGTTCATGGACCGCAGCCTCTTCTCCGAGCAGGAGTAGCTTTGTCTCGACCTTTTCCTCTTCAGCTTTTACAGCGGCGGTATGGCCAACGTTGATGTTGTTAACCTGACATGGGACATGATTAACGAAAAGGAAGGCATGATTGTCTATGAGCGTACCAAATTCCCCAAGCTGGCCAAGCCACTGCTTATCGACCGTCTCATCGTAATTCTGGAAAAATACAGAGGCAAGGGGATCGGCAACTACGTCTTCCCTGTCTATACTGAGAAACACGTGACCGACAAACAGAAGATGGGACGCCGTAACAGCTTCTCAACCCTCGTAAGTGAAACATTGGACAAGGTTTGCGAGATTCTGGGAATCGACGAGAAAATGACGTGGTACACGGCACGAGACACATTTATTTCCAGCGAACTCGATGCGGGCACTCCGATTACCCATGTTGCAGAAATGGCGGGCAACAGCGCCCGAACCATCGAGAAGCACTACTACAAGAATACCAAGCAGAAAGAACTGCGCCAGCGCATGAACGCCCGTTACGGTAGTTAAAGTTATTTATTGGTTGGGGCTGCATAAAATTATAAACAACTCGCTATTTTTTCGCTTAATTCTGCAATAAAGAACTTAAATTCTTTTTTATGTTTTTTTATAAGAGATTGAGGAGCTATCGCTTTGTAATCACCTCCGATATGAACTTCATCATCTGGATTTTCAACTATTCTTTTCAAATGTTGAGTTAGATGTCCTATATTGGATATCACGTTTATCCGCTCTAAACTTTCTTTCATGGCAGGATATTCTTGTTAGTTCGTCAGGAAGGCAATCGTCAGGTGAGACGTAACATTGACCATTACAATCTTGACATGGTTATCGCCTTGGGCTATCGTGTGCAATCTCAGGTTGCAACCCGTTTTCGCCGTTGGGCGACTCAACGGCTTCATGAATATATCCAAAAGAGATTTGCTATGGATGATGAGCGGTTGAAGAAGGGGGTAATCGTTACTTCCGTGAGTTGCTGCAACGTATCAGGGATATTCGTAGTAGTGAACGTAACTTCTGTCAACAAGTTGCGGACATATATGCTTTTTCAACCCGCAATCCCGAGCGATACGTTGCAGCGTGCGGTTCATGTTGTCGCAGACCGATGGCACGGGAAAGACGAGGTTGTTTTTCGATGTGGGACGGTAGTTTTCGATCAGTTGTTGGGCGATGGGCAGCAGTTTGATATGGAACGGCGTTCCGGTTTTCTGACGGTGCGCGATGATTCAGCTGTCCCCGTCGAACGAGGTTTTAATATGATCGAAGGTCAGTTTCTTCATATCTGAATAAGACAAACCGGTGAAACAACAGAATACGAAAATATCTCGCACGTTTCCCAACCGCAGATTCGGCATCGGCTTGGCGATCAGCATCTCGATCTCTTTTTTCGTTAGATGTTCTTTCGGCGGTGGCGCAACTTCTTTCAGTTTATAGTTCTTAAAGGGATTCTTCTCGATCCATTCGTTACGCAGGCAATAGAGTATGAAATTTCGCAGGCAATCCAGAATGTTGATGGCACCGTTGTGGTGGCAACGGTGGGCGGTCTGCAAAAAGGTATTGAATCCGTCGAGATAGCCATAGGTCACCTCTGTCAACCGAATATCTTCTTTCTTGTACTCCAAACGTGTATATTCATGGAGGTAGCGGCAAAGACGATAATACTTGTTGGAGGTCAACTGCGTGATTCGTACGCCGACCTCTTTTTGTCGCTTCTCGCAATAAAGCATCAGCTCGGCCAGCAACATACGAACCTGCTTGCCGGGACTTTTCAGCCGCTCTTTGATTTCGATGGCATTACCCTCGAACCCTTCGGCTTGCAAGGTACGGTAGATCTCGATGACTTTCGCTCGGAAATCGTCGATGTAGGCATTTACTTCATAGGAGAGTCTGTCTCGCCCTGTCGCTCGTCCTTTGGCGGGATCCCACTTATCGACCGCCGTACGACATTGGGTATAAATCTCTTTGGCGATCCCATTGACCGAGATTCTCGCCATGATCGGCGCCGTCCCGTTCTTCATCACACGATCGCGACGCAGGAAGAACGAAACGAAGAAAGTTTTTCTGTTCAGCATTTTCAATCTGTTTTTTGTGAATCAAATACGATTGAAAAGCTCGGAAAGTTTTGTGCAAATAAGCGTTATTCAGCGTATTACGCTCATTCAAATCTACCGATAAACATTCAAATCTGCCATGTACACACTTTGGTAGATGGAGAGCGTGCCTTTTTCGGAACTACCCTGCTTCGGTAAAGATTGCGATCTCTTAATATAAGGTGTTGATAAACAGGTTAAAATACTCTTGTTTGCGGCGAACAGCCCAAAAAAAGTCCTCTTTCGAGGACTGAAAAGTGCGGATAAAGGTGCTTCCGTACGAATGTAAGCCCGATGTATATCAACGAATTGCGACGGTTTTTCGGCTTCCGTCCCCGCATCGCCTACTGTCATTTTGCACGGTCTTGCGCCCGCCTGCCCGTTCGCCTGCGCGGCCGCCGTATCTCCTTGCATGACAGTACAAAGATAGCGATTTCGGGCGAGAAATCCAAATGCCGGAAAATTTTGAGATGCAGGCGGATTTTTCTATATTTGTTCGTATGGACAGAGGGGAGATCATCATTTACCGGACGGCCGACGGCGAGACCCGTCTGGAAGTCCGCATGGAGAGCGACAGCGTATGGTTGACGCAGGCGCAGATTGCGCGATTGTTCGGAGTCGACAGAACGGTTATTGTCAGACATGTCAACAACATTTATAAGTCGTGCGAATTGGAGCGGGAAGCAACATGTGCAAAAATTGCACATGTTCAGCATGAGGGGCTACGGCAAGTGCGGCGTATGATTCCATATTATAACCTCGATATGATTTTGTCGATAGGTTATCGTGTCAACTCCAAAAACGCCACGCAGTTCCGCATCTGGGCGAACAAGGTGCTGAAAGAGTACCTTATAAAGGGGTATGCCGTCAATAACCAAGCGAAAGCCGAGCAGTTGGAGGAGTTGAAAAAGACCGTCCGCCTGCTCTCCCATGTCTTGGCTGCGAAGGAGGTTACGAAATCCGAGGCGGTCGGGCTGCTGCGCGTGATTACGGACTACACCTACGGCCTCGATACGCTCGACCGCTACGATTATCAGCAGTTGGAGGTATCGGCCACTACGTCTGAGGAGCCGTTCCGCGCGACCTATGAGAATGCGATGGCGGCGTTGCAGGTGTTGCGCGACAAGTTCGGCGGCAGCGCCCTGTTCGCCCGCGAGAAGGACGAGTCGTTCAAGAGCACGATGGGCGCGATTTACCAGACCTTCGGCGGCCGCGACCTCTACCCGAGCGTCGAGGAGAAAGCGGCCAACCTGCTCTACCTGACGGTCAAGAACCACTCGTTCAGCGACGGCAACAAACGCATCGCGGCGTTCCTGTTCCTCTGGTTCTTGGAGAACAACCGCATCCTCTACCGTCCCGACGGCTCGCGTCTCTTGGATAACAACACGTTGGTGGCCCTGACGCTGATGATCGCAGAGAGCCGCACCGAGGAGAAGGACGTGATGACGAAGGTGGTGGTGAATCTGATCAATAAGAATAATTAGAAGGATTTTGTATCTTTACATAAAATTATTGCATAATGGCAACCATGAACACGGCCGATATCGGCTTTGAGAGGGAAATATGGAAGGCCGCGGACAAGATGCGCGGCAATATCGACGCATCGGAGTACAAGTCCGTTGTGTTGGGGCTTATTTTCCTGAAATATATTTCCGATAAGTTCGAAACGAAATACCGGCAGCTTGTCGCCGAGGGCGAAGGATTCGAGGAGGACAAGGACGAATATACGGCCGAAAATATCTTCTATGTCCCGACCGAAGCCCGCTGGGAGCGGATTGCGGCCGAGGCGCACACGCCCGAAATAGGCCAGGTGATAGACAATGCGATGCGGGCGATCGAGAAGGAGAATAAGCGATTGAAAGATATTCTCCCGAAGAATTTCGCTCGTCCCGAACTCGACAAGCGCCGGTTGGGCGATGTGGTTGATCTGTTCACGAATATCCGGATGCACGAACATGGCGACTCGAAAGATATTCTGGGACGCGCCTATGAGTATTGTCTTTCGAAATTTGCCGAGGCGGAAGGGAAACTCGCCGGCGAATTCTATACGCCCGCCTGTATTGTCAAAACGCTCCTTATGCTTCTACCATAAAAGTCTTAATAAATCGAGCGAGCGTATTTCTATCCACTTTACAAATTTTAGCGATTTTGCGTTGTGAAACTTCAGCTTTCAATAGTTCTTGTATGAGAATCCTCTTATCGTGGAGTTTGTACTTCTCTGGAGCACTTTTTTCCCTTTAGGACGTCCTAATATTACCCCTTCTATTTTCTTTCGTGCTAAGGCTTCTTTTGTTCGTTGGCTAATAAGGTTACGTTCAATCTCTGCTGACAGTCCAAAAGCAAAAGCCAACACTTTACTTTGAATGTCCTCTCCTAACTTATAGTTGTCTTTGATAGTCCAAACCCTACATTCCTTGCTCATGCAAATATTCAGAATTTCCATTATCATAAAGAGATTACGACCCAATCTGGACAATTCAGCGCAGATAATCAAATCATCTTTCTGTACCTTATTGAGCAATTTTCCGAGTTCACGTTTGTTATAGGCTTTTGTTCCACTAATGGTTTCCTCTATCCAACCATCAATTTTTATGTTTTGATTGTCGCAGAAATTCTTGATTTCAAAACGTTGGTTTTCTACTGTCTGCTTATCACTGCTTACTCTAATGTATCCGTATATCATATGTCTAATTATAAATGTTTATAGATATATAATATGGATAGTTTTTCTATAGAAACCTAAGAGAGCGTTGATTTTACATTTAATTCTTTGCCATTTCGTTTTTAATGAACTTTCAATTTCCATTAGTCGTAAAGACCGTGAAAAATGTTTAGCCCCCACACTCTTACATCAGAAACCGGATAGTTCAATGGGCTTTTGAGCCCCCGCATTCGTAATGATGGCTCACGATGTAGTGATGTTGTTTAATTAAAGTTTCAGACTATGACCTACGTTGGAATCGATGTCAGCAAGGCGACCTTTGTTGTCGCTTATTCGTCCGCCAAGACCGGCAGGACAAAAACATTCAAGAACCACGGTTAAGGGTGTCCATGAGTTCATCCAAACCATTTCAGTAGCAGAGCACCATTGAGTATTAGAAGCCACAGGCAATTACAGTGCGTTGCTCGTCTATCTGCTTTCCGAAGCAGGGATAACCGTCAGCCTTGAGAATCCGCTGAAGATAAAGAACTTCGCCCGTGCCATGCTCTCCGTCACCAAGACGGACGAGATAGATGCCCGTCTGATAGCCCTGTACGGGGAGAGGATGCAGCCGGATCCTTATAAGCTCCGCAGTGACTCAATCCTCGTACTGAAGCAGAAACGAACGGTACTACGCCAGCTAAAGAAGCAACTTGTGGCAACACGCAACCTTAAAGGCTCGATGGAGTTCTTTCTTCTTTTGACCCTGAATGCAAGAAAACCATCGAAAAGACGATTGCTTTCCTCGAGAAGCAAATCAAGGCAATGGAAGAGAATATCACTTCCTTGGCGTAAGGCGAGTACAGGAAACAGATGGACTTGCTCACCTCCATCAAAGGCATCGGTGTTACACTGGCAGCCGCGCTTATCGTGGCCACAGGCGGGTTCACCTATTTTGATAATGCCAAGCAACTGACCCGTTATCTGGGCCTGTCACCTATTTACCAACAGTTCGGTACGTCAGTCAATGTCAAAGGTCACATCAACCAGAACGGGGATTCAAACCTCAGAAGCCAGCTCTATGTGGCGGCTTTCTCGTCACTCAGGTGTAATGCCGAGTGCAAGGCTTGTTTCGACCGTTTGCGGTCTAACGGCAAGCCAGGCAAGGTGGCGGTCGTTGCTGTCGCCAACAAACTTATAAGGCAAGCCTTCGCTGTGGTCACGCAAGGAAAACCGTATGTCGATGGGTTCAAGTCCGAGAAACCGTAAATACTCATCTGCGGAGGGAACGCCATGCGGCAACCTTAGATTTGCAGCATCAAAATATTTATCTTTGAATTGATATTGAAAGGAAAGCAAAAGGAAAACCATCAGCGGCAATAGAAGTCAAGTCTAAGTCCCTATTCGGTCCTTTTGCTCCTTCCTTGAACTCAAACCCATATAAGAATTTCAGTAAACCTGTTTAAGATTATTAGGTCAAGTTCAGGTCCTTTCTTTTTTGTTTAATGTTCAAAAACAAAAGTATGAAAGTTGTTTATTTAGGAGTTGATGTGAGTAAGAAAAAATTGGATTTATGTTTAAGGAGTAACGGTAAGGACATCCTTTATGATGTTATTCCTAATGATCTATCCTCTATTAAATCTTGGTTAACAAGAACGTTTGAGAAATTTTTCCTCTCTGAGGACAGTTTGGTTGTCTGTGCGGAACATACAGGGCAATATACCTATCCTTTGGTCTGTGCAACAAAAAGTATAGGAGTCTACTTATGTTTGGAAGATGCAGCTAAAATAAAATATTGTCATGGAATACCTCGTGGCAAAAATGATAAAATAGATGCCTGCCGAATAGCAATGTATGCAGAAAGATATAATGATTGCCTACAACCGTATACCGCATCAGAGCTTATAATACAAAAACTCAAAAACTTATCAACAGAACGCAGTATGCTTGTTGCAGATAGGGCTAAATATCAATCCCAGCTAAAAGATCAGGTAGACTATATGGAACACTCAATATATATTGCTAAATGCAATAGAGTTGAAGGGATTATCAATACATTTACGGATTACATAGCACAAATAGACCTTGAAATAAAAGAACTTATAAATCAAGCACCTGTCATTGCTCATCAAATGGATTTACTCATGTCTGTGGATGGAGTTGGGGAACGTGTTGCACTGAAGATGATCATGGAAACAGATGCTTTCACTTCTTTTACTGATCCCAGGAAGTTTTGCTGTCATGCAGGAGTTGTTCCGTTCGTCTATGTGTCAGGAAGTAGCCAACGTTCTAAAAATAGAGTATCTAATAGGGCTGACAAAAGCATCAAGCATTTGCTACATATGGCGGCACTATCTGTTTCACAAGTGAAAAATAGTCCATTGAAGAAATATTATGACAGAAAGGTCGAAGAGGGAAAAAATAAGATGTCGGTTCTGAATGCAGTTAGAGCGAAATTAGTTACGATTATGTTCGCTGTAATTAGGGCGGATGCTTTTTTTTCGAGAAATTATCAAAATTCGCTTGCGTAATCCATAAGAATAGGGGCTGAGCAGTCAGCCCCGACGAGCTTTCCATGCACGACAACTGCATAAATATACTAATTATCGTTAACCATATTCAGTTTTCTTATTATAGTCCATTTTTCTTTCCATTTTAAATAGCTTCCTGTCAGAAACTCAAATTATTGAAATACAGTTCAAAATACTTTCCAAAGGCACTTCCGGCTGGGTGTCGTGGTTTCCGACTCCCCCTCCGGAGCTGTTTGAAGAAGGAGTTCAATATATTTTTTACCGTTTCTCCGTTATCGCCTTTTTACTTTCCGACCGGTGATGAAAAGTCCTTGTGGGCGCCACCTCTTTCCGGTCCCCGGAAATGCGGTTCAAATATGAACCTTTAGCAGCAACGTATATCCGGCATCTTCTTCCCGTCGATATGATACGGATTTGGGGGTTCCTTTCAATGCTGTCCATAACCATAACTTCTGATTTATACATTAATTCCATGTGATAACCGGGTGTTTGGTCAGGCGGACGTTCCCGGTGGCGGATTGTCGTCCTACGCCGCAAAGAAAAAAAGAGTAAATGTATGAGGGAATACCTTGTCAGTTATAGTCATATATAGACATAAATAGTCAATGCCGGCAAAAGATATGACAAATGGCAGTCCGGCGAGAGCCCGGGATTCTTCCCGATATTGCCGGGATTGTGTGTAAAAGTACGACAATCCGTTGATAGCAGTATGAAAAGAGAAAAAAATGATTGAGGAAGGAGGTCGTGAAACCAGCCTCCGGAAAACAGGATACGGCGGAGATCAGATACCGTGAAAAAAGAAAAAAATCCCCACCGGAGATGAATGAACCGGCAGGGAACGTAACAATAAAGGAACGGGCCTCTCAACCCTTGATGTAACCGTACTTTTTCAGGTCGTCCATGAAATGCTCCGGCGTGTCGGTCCTCACCGTCACCCCGTGCAGTTCCCTGTACCGCCCGGAGAAATTCATCATGTACTCCTTATCGGTGCACCCGCTGTCAAACCAGCTGCCCTCACGCAGGAGGCGTACAAACTCGGAAGGGCCGGAGGCGGCAATCCTGCCGCCATCCGCCAAAATATACATATGCCTGTTCATGCCGATAATTTTTTAGTTCTCAGTTTATAATATAGTTTCTGTTCACCATCCAGGAAGGGGATGTCCTGGAGCGCGGTGCCCGCAGGCACCTGTCCCCTTGTGGCAAAGGTAACCAATTTGTGGAGAAACAGCACCCAATTTCGCATTTTTGTGAAGCTGGTCGTTCCCGAATGCTGCCGGAACTCGACCGTCTTGTGCCGTGAGTAGGCCTCAAGGTTCACCTTGTGGTAACGGTCACCGATCCTTCCTTTCAGCTCGTCCACCGTCCGGGCGGAACGTATCATCCCGTCAGAGACATGGCCCAGCCCACGGCAATAGTAGTTGTCCCTGCGGGATGCAGGCATGAACCTGTCGATGACCGGTTCCAGGTGTTTGTAGCTCAGGGCCAGGTTGCGCCAGGTCTCCATGCTGAAACCGGCGGCATCGATATGCACGTGAAGCCCGCAGCTCCCGTTCACCTTCACATCACACAGCTCAAGCACCCAGCAGACCTTCTCCAGTTCACGTAACCCGGCTTCGCCGACAAGGATCGGACTGACCAGCTCGAAGGTGTCATTCCCGTTCAGACTACTGTCTGTCACGAGTTTCCAATGCGGACGGGTGGTATGGTTGTAACCTTCCACCACAACCTCGATACCGGACTCCCTGAGCTCGCGTGCGAGCCGTTCGCGGGAACAGTTGTAAGCCTCGATCTCGATACCGAACTTGCGGTTGAAAGTGTAATCCGGTGCGGCTGCCAACGGTTGGATGTTCGGACCGCACTCACATTCACTCATACGGCGCAGGGCGTTCACTACAAAGCCGTAGTTTCCGTTGGTCACCATTCGTGCGATTTCCGCACGGGGAACACCCAGAAGATACAGTTGCCGGATCTTGCTCGTCTTTGTCGTTTCTTGTGCTAAAATGCTTCTGATTTGCTCGTTCATAATTTATTACCTCCTTTATTATTACACTACTAAGGTAATGCTTTTACAGGAGATATCGTAATTATAAGATCCTTATTATCACGCCATTAGCTTACTTTATCTTAGGCTAAAAGTCCTTATTTAAGGTGTCTATACCCTGACATCCGCTACCGGTCGGTATCGGGTTCCTCCAGGCCGATGGTACGGCATATCTCCTCCACCAGTTCAGGAAGGCCGGAGCCTTTCTCCTGATGGGGATCGGGTGGAAACAGCGTGGAACGGAAGACACCCTTGCAGACAGGGTCCGCCTCCCTGTTGTAGCGGAGGGTGTTCGGAATGTGTGAGGACAGCAGCCGCAGCCCCATCTTGTCGATGACCCGGTTCCAGGCGTCATACAGGTCCTTCCGCCCCCTCCTGTCCACCATGTTCCAGAACAGCCAGGTCCCTTTCAGGTTGCAGTTCTTCCTGGCGACCAGCTCCTCTTCCAGAGCCTTGGTAAACTGCAGGGAACTCTGCATGACGATGTTGTCCGCCTTGAGCGGGACGAAAATGTAGTCCATCGCGGCAACAGTATAGACCACCCCCTCGCTGCGGAGCGTTCCGGGAAGGTCGAAAAGCACGATATCGAAAGTTTCCCCCTTTTCGTCCATATAACGATGCAGGTCCTCCACCGCCTTTTCCGGATCGCTTTTGATGACCGGATAGGCAGGCTTCCGGATTCTCTCGTGCTGCCGGTAAAGGCTCACCTTCAGGTCGTCATTTTTCATGACACTCTCCATGTCCCTCTCACGCATCAGGGCGATGCTGTGCTGCGGGTAGTCACAGTCCACAACCGCCACACGCAGGCCTTTGCGGTAATGCAGCACACTGGCCAGCAGTACCGTAAAGACGGATTTTCCCACGCCACCCTTCTGGCTGGCGACGGCAACCAACAACTCTTTTTCTTTTTTCATCATACTTCTTGCATTAAATGTTAAACACTATTATGACCGGTCGGGCAGGGACTCTTCCAGAATCATCTCCACCGTTTCCCTGTATTCTTCCAGATGCCGCGATACAAGGTGGTTGATGAACCCCTCCAGCGTGACCGTTCCATTTCTCGAGGCTCCCGCCAGGATGGACAGTTTCCGGTGCAGGGCGGCAGGAATATGCAGTGACCGGCGCTGCACGCCCGCAATGCCATGCAGGTATTCCTCCCCATAGACGGACGGCTGCATGGGGCCGCTTTTCCTTGCGGGACGCATTATGTCGTTACCGGACGTTCCACGTCCCTTCCGGGGACAGGCAGGTGCTTCCCCCATGATCTCACGGATGCGGTCCGCGTCCATCCCGCCGGGACCCATCCGGTCTTTTACGTTCTTTCCTGTCATGATATATCTTCTTGGACAATGACAACATTTTATCGGCGGGCCGGTTCTCCCGGCTGCCCGTCCTCATCCCAGGGACGGTAGACCTCACCGAGCAGGGCGGCGATATCCTCCCTATGTTCCTCCATATGGAGCTCCAGCAGCCGGATGATAAACCCGGAGATGCTGCCGCAACCGGCGGCCCTGACCAGCATGGCGATCCGGCGGTGCAGCCTCCCGTCAATATACGCGGTCTTCCACTCCACAGACTTGGGAGCGGGAACCAGAAACCTCCTCTTGTATTCTTCCGGGGCTGTCACTTTCCCTGCACGGACCTGCCTTTCATGACCCGGCATATCCACCGCCGGTTCCGGGGATGGGGAAACGGGAGCTGACAGAAGGTTTCCCGTGAGTCCGACCCTCTCGAGAACGATATCGGAAAGCCGGTTCTTTTCCTTTTCTGAATCCATTGTCTTAAAATCTTAAATTATTAAATTACACAACTGGCATTGTTTCGGAATACAAAATAAAAAAAGAAGAGGACAGGACGGAACGGAACCACCTGTCACTTATAGTCATCCAAAGTCGGGGATTGTCATGATACACATGACGGGGGGACGAACATATGGTTCCATCCGGATGGTTCTTCCCATGCAGGAGTGACGTCAGAATCCTGCTGTCCGTAGCGGCGTGGAAAAGCGGCGGGATTCCGTTCCTTGTCCACCGCCCCTTTCAAATCCTTATGGGCAGGTGTGGGAGCATGCATCCGTCCTGATACGGATTCTTGAATTATCGGTCTGTGGAAGTGTAAAAATATCAATCCGTTAATGGAGACAAGGAAGAAAAAACATAAGGCGTACACGGCTACATGCACGTTCTCCATTTGCAGAAGTGTAGAAGTGACAATCCATTAATGGAGACAATGAAGGAAAACCATAAGGCATACACGGTTACATGCCCATTCTCCATTTGCAGAAGTGTAGAAGTAACAATCCGTCAAAGGAGACAGTGAAGGAAAGCCATAAAGCATATACGGTTCACTGCCCATTCTCCATTTGTAGAAGTGTAAAAGTAACAATCCGTCAAAGGAGACAGTGAAGGAAAGCCATAAGGCATATACGATTCACTGCCCATTCTCCATTTGTAGAAGTGTAAAAGTAGCAATCCATCAAAGGAGACAGTGAAGGAAAGCCATAAGGCATATACGGTTCACTGCCCATTCTCCATTTGTAGAAGTGTAAAAGTAGCAATCCATCAAAGGAGACAATGAGGGAAAACCATAAGGCATACACGGCTACCTGTCATTCTCCATTTGCAGAAGTGTAGAAGTAACAATCCGTCAAAGGAGACAATGAAGGAAAACCATAAGGCATACACGGTTACATGCTCATTCTTCATTTGCAGATGTGTAGAAGTAGCAATCCATCAATGGAGACAAGGAAAAGAAACCATAAGACATACACGGTTACATGCCCATTCTTCATTTGCAGATGTGTATAAGTAGCAATCCGTTAATGGAGACAATGAAGGAAAGCCATAAGGCATATACGGTTCACAGCCCATTCTCCTTTTGTAGATGTGTAAAAGTAACAATCCATTAATGGAGACAATGAAGAAAAACAATAAGGTGTATACGGCTACCTGCCATTCTCCATTTGCAGAAGTGTAAAAATAACAATCCATTAATGGAGAATAGGGTATGGAAAGGGCAGATTTCCAGTACATACGTCTCCCTTATTCCTGAATTATGGGCGTAAGTCACATGATTCAGGAGAGACAGCCACCTTTTTATGGGGAGAGCAGCCGGCAAATGCCTGATGGAAATGACCCGAAAATCACAGGAGAATAGCCGTACAATGGGCTGATACACAATTCCTATTGGAGAATGTTGTCCCCATTAGGGGACAGCAAGTTGTGTTTTCGTTTAACGAAAACAGGACGGTTTAACGGAGAATACACCGATAAACCGTTACTTATTTCAAGCTCCAGCGTCGCTTTTTACATATCTAACTATAATTCATTTGAAATCACAAAACAGATTGAACCGAATGTGGTTAGTTTGTCTGTTTATTTCATGTCCGAATCATTAGTATGCTATGTTGCAAAGTTCGTATTCATTATGAAAAAATCCGCTTACGAGAACAAGATATTCAGGTAATTTGCCATCCTTTCCCCAAAGAAGTTCGATGTTAAAAAGTTCAGAAAGCGTTTTGGCTATGTCAAATCCGAAGGCTTCGAGTGACGGACGCACTTTTTCCGGGTGTCGGCATGGTGTGCCGCAGTTACGCGTACACTCGTTATCTGAGCAGTGAAGACATTTACCTATATAGGCAAATGAACGCCCTCCATATTTCCGTTCCATATCCAATAATTCGCTCTCGATTCGTATCCGTTCCGGTAAAATGAGTTTTTGTGTATATTCAATCGGAATATCTTTGTCTTCAGGGATTATCTTCGTTGCCATAAGATGTGCATACTTGTATTGTCGGAGAAACGATTCCGTATCAAAATCAAATGGAGGACACCCCCAACTTTTACCGTAATTGGTACATTGTTTGCAAAGTTCAAGAAAATGTGGTTCGTCACGGAATTCGGCGATATATCCTTCAACAGTGATGTCTGAAGTAAAATTTTCTACAGTGTATATACTCATTGTTTCAAAATCATTGTACCGCATAAGGAGTCGAAACGGATGTTTTCATTTTGGAAAAGTCTGTCAATGTATCCGCTTTTCTGCATTTCAGACGCGGTCAAGCAACTTAAATTCGGGGTATCTAACAATGCTATCGAATCGCACATGGACAACGCGATGTCAAGTTCATGTGTCGAGAACATGATACATTTTTTCTCGTCGTGGACAAGCCTACGAAGCAACGCCACAAGTTCGTAGCGATTAGGCATGTCAAGAAAGGAAGTCGGTTCATCAAGGAGAATGATAGGAGTATCCTGTGCCAATGCACGAGCAATCATCACACGCTGGCATTCGCCATCCGACATTTTATCCATCGTGCGGTTTGCATAAGCCTCCATTCCCACCGAAATGAGCGATTGCATGACTATCTCCTTATCTGTTTCTTGCATCCTACCTATCCAGTTGGTATAAGGAGCACGGCCTATGGCTACGACATCCTTGCACCGCAGGTTGGCGATGCGCGTGCGCTCGGTCGTGACGACAGCCAGCGTTTTTGCCATATCTTCGGTTTTCATGCAGGCGATGTCGTGCCCGTCGAGAATGATTTTTCCGGAATAACACCGGTTCAGACCGGCTATGGCGCGGAGCAACGTCGATTTTCCTGTCCCGTTTCTTCCGATAAGGGCTGTCAGTTGACCTTTTTTTATCGTGGCATTTACCTCGTGGAGCAACGAGTTTTCTTTGTAACCTATGGAAAAATGCTGTAATTCTATCATGCGGTGATGGATTTGTTGCGTAAAACCACCCATACGACGATTGGGATTCCCAATAGAGCTGTAATGGCGTTGATCGGCAAGGTGAATATTTTAGAAATGATGTCGCAAAGAAGCAATATCGATGCTCCCGAAAGAATTGTTCCGGGCAGAAGGACATGATGATCGCTATTTTGGAAAAGCATTCTTGTGACATGAGGCATAGCGAGACCTATGAAACCTATCGGACCGCAAAAAGCGGTTATCGTTCCGGCGAGCAGCGTTGTCGAGAGAAACAACAGGCTGCGTGAACGCCGAATATTCAGTCCCATTGTTACGGCATATTCCTCTCCGAACAGCAGGAGGTTAAGCGGTTTGATGGTCAGTACCGCCAACAGCAGTCCGGCAAACACCGATGGAACAAGAATCAGAAGTTGTCCGGAGGTGACGTCACCCAAAGCCCCCATCGTCCAAATGACAAAGGCTTTCAGCGATTCCTCTTTGCTGAGGTACTGCAATATCTACACGACAGCACCTACGCCCGATGAGAACATCATGCCCAGAATCAGGATTACCATGATGTCTTTTATTCGCTGTCCGACGGCAGTTATCACGAGCAACACGACAGCCGCACCCACCCACGCTGCTCCGGCAATGCCTATTGATGAACCGATCCCGGCAAGTACCACAAGTGCCACACCGAGACTTGCACCGGAACTGATGCCAAGGACATAGGGACCGGCAAGAGGATTACGGAAGAGGGTCTGCATCTGAAGACCGCTGACCGATAAGGCAGCCCCGGCCAACAGTGCCACTATAGCTTTTATGAGGCGTATGTTGAGTACGATTTTTTCCGTGGCACGGGAACAATTTCCCCCGGTCAGTGCTGCCCATACATCGCGGATCGGAATGTTGACAGCTCCCACGGCCAAGTCCAGTAAAAAAAGACCGACCGTGAGCGTAATCAATATGGAGAATAATATAGTCGAACGGGAACGCATCTATTTCAGTTGCTTGTAATACACACACTCTTCCTGCACCAGTTCAGGATGGAATATCTTCACGAGGTCGCGGAGCACGATGTCAGGATTCACGACGGCAGACTCGTAATAGTCGTTACCCCCGGCTGTGTTGGTACGGGCGTTGTTGTTATACACCTCTCCATTTTTGAAACATCGGGTATCGGTGAATTTCGGACATGATGCCTTCAAGTCGTCAAGGGAGTTCGCCATTCCCACGTTCAGCCACATGTCCGCATCCGACGCGAGCAGATATGCTTCTTCTAAGTCAATGGGGATAGAAGCGTTTCCCGTGTTCTTCTGGTAGATATAGCGGCCTCCCGCATCAGTAATCAAGCGGGCTACATAACTTTGGGTTGAAGGCATGAACCACGAGTCGCCATAGGGAACATTAAGCATAACCGAAGGAGTGCCGAGGGTACTGTCGGCCACTTTCTTTTTCAAGGCGTTGTATCTGACCGGGATTGCGGCAAAGGCTTTTTCACCCTTCTCACGTTTTCCTGTGACTTCTGAAAGCACTACCATCCATTCGGCCTTGCCGAGAGGCGACTCTTCAAGATAATCGCCGACATACATGAACGGTATGTCGAGTTCTTCGAGTTTGCTTTCCATTGCGCTTGCGCCGTTCACCCCATAGAGCAGAACGAGGTCGGGATCGAGCGAGAGCAGCAACTCGTAGTTGATGTTCCCTTCATAGCCGACATCGCCAATACTGTCGCGGCGGGCTTGGATGTCTGGGTTGGAAATGTAGTCGATTCCCGAAACGCCGGTTATACACCGGACTTCACCGATTGCGTCAAGCATGGCGATATGAGTGGAAGACATCGCCACGATGCGTTTGGCGTCTCCTTTGAGTACCTGTCCTGCAAACCCTTCGGGAACCTCTTCACCGTTGCGGACGATAAACAGCCATGTGGTTACACTGTCCGCTCCCTGCCAGGGATTCCTGACGGTTATCAGTACGCTTTCCTTCCCGCCCGCCCCTTTGATGTCGAAGCCGGAGGCATATTCGGGAGCATAAAGCAGCAGGTTGAAATCATTGATTTTTGAGCTTTTGTTGTGGGCAGCCTGTAAATGCCAGAGAAAGCAACAAAATCAGGCTTAAATTCTTTAATGCGTTCATATTGATGCAGATTATCGTTTACTATTTTTGTTTTTTCCGAACTTGGGTGTTATGCCGATGAATATCTCGAAATTGATGCCCGGCATGGGACGGGACAATACGGAAAGGTATTCTTCATCGAACAGGTTGTTGATGCTGCCCTTTAGCGACAGATCGGCCCATCGGAAAGAGAGCTGTTTTTCCAGTGTCACGTTATTCATGAAGTAAGGGGGCAGATAGCCCGTCAGGGTATAGTCATTACTCGACATGGTATAACGCTGGCTGTAATAACACCATTTGTAAAGCAGGCTCCATGTCCGCCATGACAGACGTCCGGTCACCGTTGCGGAAAACTCCGGCACGTATGGCAACTGTTTGCCGACGGATTGGTCTGCCGGACTCATCGGTTCGCTCTCGTTGATCGAGGGAGTCCACGAGAAAGTTCCGTTCATATCCAGTTTCCAGTCCTTTCCGAGCATTATATCAAGGTGGGCGTTGGTCTCTGCCCCGTAAGCATGTACCTTTTTGAGGTTTCTGGGGGAGAAGAATCCCTTGGTTGTGGGTAGCCAGATGATCCAGTCGTCGATGTGCGAATCGAACCAGTTGATACCACCGCTCAAAGCATATACATTTTCTTTCCCCACCGAGAACGACAACCCCACGTCGTATGTGAAGCCGTGCTCGCTTTTCAGGTCGGGATTACCGCCCGGCAGAAAATAGAGGTCGTTCAGCGTGGGAAAACGGTAGTTCCGGGAGATGGATGCTTTCGCCACGATATTGCCTTTTTTCGACAGTACCCCGTCGATGAAGAAAGCCGGGATAACCGGGGCCCATTCCGTACCGAACATATCCTCGCGAAGGACAAGCGAGGCGGCAAAACGATCGACAGGCCGCCATTTCGCAGAAACGGAACCGGAAAACTCGACACGTCCCTTGTCATACCCGACAACAGCCTTGTTACCTTCCTGCGAGATGATATTTTTGTCCGCGCTTTCCACCAAATGCTGGTGTACGGAAACACCGGCCGTGAACAGCCATTTCTCTGAAGGAGCATAATCCCCGTCCGCACTTCCGTAGAACGTGTTAATCTTACTGCGTGAGCGGGTCATCGAAGCCATTTCGCCGTTTCCCTTGTCCCGCTTGTAATCATAGGCCATCCATGTGTGTATATAGCCGCCTTTTACACCGACCTTCCATTTCTCCCGCACGCGATCCCACGAGAGGACGCCGCGAAACGTCTGCTCCCTTTGGCGGTTCTCGAAGTCCATGTCGTTCCCGTAATCCGTGCTGAGCATCGCCAGTTCCCGGTTGGAATTGATATACCAGGCGTTTAGCCCGAACTTGTCGCCTTCGCCCGTGTTATAATAAATTTCCTGCAAGACGTGCAGATCCTTATAAGCCCCGCTGCGGTTGCGTTCCGTCGGGTAATAGGAACCGATGATGTTCTTGTCCTCGTCATAGATGTTTTCCTTCTTGTCCCGGTTTCGGTATTTGTAGTCGTTGGGGGAAGAGGAATACACCACACGGGTGGAGGACTGCCAGTGTTTGTCACCGTAGGTCAGGCGGAGAAACTCGTCGAACGTGCTGAACGACCCCACTCCCTGCACGTACTGCAACCCGAACCCTTCATGGTTGGCCGGAGAAGTGGAGAGCCTGACCAGACCACCCAAGCCGCCGCCCGTTTCGTTTACCGATGACGTTCCGTGCAGCAGCGAGGCATCATCGATAAAGTAAGAAGGGATGGTGGAAAAATCCGTCATGCCCAGCATCGGGTTGTTAATGCGCATACCATTCCACGTCACTTGGGTATGCGAGGGAGAGGTACCCCGGAAAGCCACGGTGGATAACGTGGCGCGTCCGTAGTTCTTGACAAAAACGGATGAGTTGAATGTCAGCACATCGGCCATAGACAAGGCGATGTTCTCTTTCATGGCGATGGAATCGAAACGGGTTCGTTGCACGCCTATATCCTTCATAGGTCGTTTGCCCACCACCGTAACCTCCGGAATACGTAGTACCCTTTTGGTAATGCTGACGGAATTTTTCTGCTGGGCGGCAAGCAGAAAGGGCAGGCTTACCCCCACGAACAATAGAATAAGATGTCTTTTCATTTTTGTCCTCCTTCCTCGTTATTTCCAGCAGAAAGCTCCCGGAATGATTCCCACGTAAAATTCATCGATCAGCTTGCCTTGCGGCGAATAGCGATACACGATACCTTGTTGCTGGTAATCAATAGCGTCGGCCACATATACCTCCCCGTTGTTGGGATTGACCGTAAGGCCGTAGTATTTGGTGTCCCGAAACTCCAGAAAAGGCCGGACGGGAACACGGTCGGCTTCCACCGGCATTCGCCAAATATCGTTGTTGATCCAGTAAAGTATATCCCGTGTACCGTTGAGCTGGACTTCCGAAGGCCAGTCGCCCAGCTTAAACTTGAACTGTTTCTCTACGGTGAAAGTCTCGGCGTCTATACGATAGAGAGACGGTGCCTCGTAACCGTATGGGCTGCCCTCGTAACCGCCATCCGTGATGGTCCACATCTTGTTGTATTTGTCCATGACCAGCGAAGTAGGTTGTATGCCGATGGTCAGTTCGTCCACGACCTTGTCCGTCTCCGTGTCGATTTTCAGGATGCGGTTCTGGTACGACCAGCAGTTCACATAGACGTACTTGCCGTATTGTACCATTTGTTCGGTGGAACCCGATTCCATGTCCATGTCTGGACATTCGATATAGCCGGTAATCTCGTATGTCTTGGGGTTGATGATGAAGATACGGTAGTCCCATATCTGCGTCACATAGGCTTTCTCATCCGACAGAAAATGGATATACCGGGGTGAGGTGAAACCTGTGATACGGCCCACTTCCTTGAAAGTATTGATGTCGATGGCGAAAATCACATGCGAGTTGTTCACCACGATCCAGCCTATACCGTCCCGGATAACCATAGACTGGGCCACATCGCCCAACTTGAACCCGTTGGCACGGTAAAACACTTCATTCTCCACTTCGCACGTGGCGGGATCGTAGTAGGAAAGCGTGGCATTGCTGTACTGGAAATTCCCCTCGTTGGTAATGAAAAGACCAGAGGCCGATACAGAGAAATCTTCCATCTCTCCGTAATCCCATTTCATGCAACTGCCGAAAACTGGCAGGCAGAAAAGAAAAAGGCAAATCCGTTGTATTGTTCTGCTCATTGTCATTCGGATAAAAAAGAGTACCCGAATCATTACGGGTACTCTGGTTAAGGTATAAGGTTTAATCCTGCTGCGTATATTGTTTGTCCTTCATATTTTGGAAGGTTGGGTTATACCCACATTTCGTCACGCTCCAACTTTCCCCCGTAATCATTCCGTTTTCTATAAACTTGCCGAAGAAAGTGTAGTCGGTAAATTTCGTCAAACCGTCAAAAACAACCCCATGCAAGGTCTCCAACTTCTCCATGGAAAGTGTTTCCTGAGAAAGAAAAGTCGCACTTTTTATCTGTAGCGTACCATCTATAGTCTGTAATTTATCACAAGTAATGCCTGTTGCTTTATTAACGAACAACCCTTCACCTCCTACGTGAAGCAATTCTGGAAGGTTTAACGATTTACTTTGTAAAGTTATTGCGAACGCCCCCATTCCTTCGCTATGATATACTGGAGAGGTTGAGCAACATACTTTGGACACCAAGGGTAAGTCACAACCGGTAAGATTTCCAGATAAATAGAACTGGCCTCCTACTTCTTTCAAGGATGACATTGTGACTGTCCCCATCATTGGTATTTGGATGTATCCATATCCATCTATGATTTCCAAGTCGGGAAATTTGGCATTGCTTCGCATTTGGCCTGTCACATTTAGATTTCCATATACATGTTGAATTGTCGATATGGTATAATCGGTATTGTTGGTGGTTGGCTTACAAGTGAAGTCTTTGATATTCTTGAACGTGATTTCAGGGAACTTATTATTCGTGAGACTGGTGATGACAAAATTTACATTTGACAAATCTTCGGCTGTTTCAATTTTGGAGAGCTGCACCTTGTTTATAATTTCAATCTGGGGCGCTGTTTCTCCGAAGGTTTCAAATCGGGCATTCGGCAACGTCAGTGTCCCGCTCAAATCTTCAAGATAATCTAATGTGATACTTCCAAGTGTGGTGATTTTGCTCCAGTCAGGAAGTTGTTTGAGTGCCGTGAAATTCTTTATCTTTATCTGTCCCTTTATCGTTGTCAGTTTGTCCATTCCACCGAAAGCCTGAAGCACGTCATTTCGTTGGGGAACAAAACTACCGGTAGGAGGAGCTTCCATATTGGCTTCCATAATAATACTTCCGTTTACTGTTTCGATTTCCGGAAGGTTGATGGTTTCCAACATCACGGGGACGGTATGGAAATCAAGGCCACCGGTCTCTTTCAGCTTAAGGAAGCTCATGGAAGTCAGCTTGGCAAGATTGTTTACGGACAAGACCCCTCCGACACTTGTCAGTTCCGGTATTTCCAAAGACGCAATCGAACCGGCTGCTGTGTTCTCTTCATTGAGTCCTTGAAGATTCAGATCCTGACCTACAGTAGTCAGAACCGGAAACTCAAAACTCTGTAACGACGACGCATTGAACATCACGCTTCCTTCAATAGTTGCCAGTTTCTCGAATAGGACATACGTCACTTGGTCGTTATATACCGATATGTCTCCGGAGAGTGTTTCCAATGCTTTCATGGAAATCATGTGAAGTTCCGTAGCTTTCGAGGCGACATCGGCCGAACCTACCTGCAAACCTCCGGCCGAAACGATATTTTCCAACCCTGTCAAGTCTGCACCGTTGTAACTGTTACGAATGACAATGTTGCCAGTAACCTCTTTCAAAGATGCCAATGCTGATATGTCAGTGATTTTTTCTGCCTCTTCCGCATCAGAGCCGATAATCAGGTTCCCTTTGACAACGGTTGTTTTGGTTGCGGCAAAAGAAGCTACCTCCTCGGTGGTCTTCAACTCCACATCTCCGTCAGATTCTATTTCGCTTTTCACCACTTTATAGGCATATTCGCGGGCATCTCCGTTATAGGATGTCACCCGGAAGGTTCGTTCGTTATCCCAGTCCGTTACCGTTTCAGGATCAGGTATGATTGTTGCAGAAGTTGTGTACTTGAATTCCACTTCGGCATTGTTCAGCGATACCGTATAGGGAACGGTTATTGTTACTGTATTGTCCGCAATGTCGGCCGTGTACGATTTCCCGTCCACGGTCATTACAACTGACGTGATGAAATTCTCATCTGCATCTTCAGGTATAATTTCATCGTTTTTGTCACACGCACCCAAAAAGAACAAGGATAGGAGCATGGGAAGAAAATAATTTTTCATACTTGCAATTTTTATTATTTGGTTAAATCCTCAAAAGAAAATACTTCCGTTGAAACTTCGCCCAGCCAGCCGCTTTTGGCCAAGACACCGCATTGTACTTTGATAAAGTCAATATATTGCAGATTGGCTTCCGTTCCATCGGCATGGATGGCATTGGAAATTTTGAAACCGTTCCTTTGACCGCTTCCATCCACCGTACTGCCGCCTTCTATCTGGTCGTTTCCGAAATTATCCACGTACCCCCAGTCATAACTCTGATTATCCCAATAACCGGTTTGTGAATCTTGGGTGTTGCGGGCGGCCAGACAAGTGCCTGTCAGGGTGTAACTGTTTTCCGAAATCCAAGCCGGATAATAATAGTCCTGCGTATGATAAGCGGACAGATAGTCTACCCAGCCGTTTCTACCGTCGGAACTGATCCATTGGACATCCATTTTTTTGCCTTCCGGACGGTAATAGGTCACTTCAAAATTCTGTATTGTTTCTTCCTTGCCTGCTTCAGATCCTTTCAGTTCGTACCACTCGTCATCCGGCAATCCGTTTCCGTTTATATCTTGCATGACCCATACGATACCCGGTTCGGAACTGCCGTCAAAGGCGTTCCCCTGAACACAGAAATCATATTGGTTACCCGAATTGGGAATACTGTGGTCGAAGCCGACGATGATATAACCCCCGAAAGAACCTAAAGAGACGTGCAGTTTGTCTTTCAAACGCTGTGTTGCCCATGCGACAGCCGCTTCAGGGGATGTTTCGTTGCCGGTCATACCACCTATCGTGCTCGTCTCGTTGATAAATTGGCCGGGAGCTGGGGTATATTCATAGACTTTATTCCAGAGCTTGGAACTTCCCGAAGCCCGGAAGCCGTCTTGTTCCTTTTTGTCCACACAAACGACTTTTACGGTGGCAGTGACAGCCGTTTTCCCTTTGTCGATATTCCTGCTTATTTTTTCCGTCGGTGTGTCTTCCGACACAGTACAGGAGACGGTGTATTCTCCGGGTGCGGACGGCGTGAACTTGAACATGCGTTTCACTTCTCCTTCCATGACCTGACCGTCTACACTCCACTCAAAACGGGGATTGTCGAAATACTCCAACAACGGACGCAGGAAAACAGGGCGGTCGGCAAAAGTGTACCTGTCCGTGGATGTTTGCTGGTAAGACGGGGTCGGGAATTTGACAACGTAGGGCATCGTTTCCACGACCTCTACGCTTACGTCTTTCGTTGTTGTCCCATCTATATTGGAAGCGTTGATTGTCACCGTATAAACACCGAGTTCTTTTTCATTGAAAGTATAAGTATTCTCGGTGGAAACGATTTTTCCTTCCCGTACCCATTCGATTTTGAACCCTTCGACATCCGAATGCTGAATATCGGGAGTAAATGTGTAATCGGTATTCCGGACGACTTTTAGCCCCTGCGAAGGTAGTGCCAGTGAGATGACCGGAGGGGTGAGTTCTTTCACTTCTACTTTCAGTTCCTCTTCGGCATAGCCTTCCGCATTGTCTACTCTTAGTTTGACATAAAAATCCCCGCATTCATTCCATGTACGTTGAAGAGACGGACCCGAAGAAACCAGCGTACCGTCTATCGTCCAAGCAAAAAGAGCATCTTCAACATTCTGGTATGTCGGGGCGATAGTCAATTCGTGATCGACCTTGACCGTGTAAATACCGGTCTCGCTGTCAAGTTCTATTATAGGTTGTCCTCCTACTTCTTCGGTAATGACTTCATCCTTGTTGCAGGAGGTGAACAGCATACAGGCAGAAATAATAAAATAGTAAAAACGATGCATGATGTGTGGATTTTAGAAAAATAACAGTGATACCCCCGACAGAAGGGATATCCCTGTATTCTTTTTATTGTATGGTGATATCATCGATACAGATATAAGCCGGAGTATTCAAACCGTATGCTCCCGAATCCGAACCCTCGAAGTTGAATTTCACACTTTGCACCCCTTCGGCATTGATTTCCCAATAATCCCATGTCGTGATAGGATCAACCTGTTGTTGGCCGTTACGATAATCGGCTAAAAGACGTTTGTAAGTGCGGATCAGACCGCCATTCGCATCATAACATTCCAGATTCACTTGGAAATACCCTTTCATCTCTTTCAGAGGAGTCGCTACCCCCGTAGAACCGAACTGATTACCATAAGTAATGACACCATAAGTGTATGAGGTGTTGCAGATCCACAGGCCGACCAATTTCCGGGGAACATTGAAATAAAATTCCGGTTTAGCCATCCATGCCTGATTGTAAGCATCCACATATCCGTAAACGACACCGAAATTGGAACCGCTGTGCCCGGCTTCCTTATTCTGTCCTTCCGCTTCCACCGCAGTGTTATAGACAGAACATTGGTTTAGATAAGAATACCACCAGTCTCCGGTATTTCCCGACTGATTGGAGCGGATGTTCCAGTTGGAAAGTGCGATGCCGCCGCTGGAATACTCTGTGCTTCCACCTACAGTATTAAACATTGAAAGGAAGAGATATTCTTCCGGAGTATTGTCGTAAATGGTGGTTACTTGAGGATACCCTTGGTACGAATAAAGATTTTCTCCGGCCGAGGTAGGTCCTGCTAACATGCCGGAATCGAAATCGTCGAAAGTGATAGTCAAGGTACCGTCCGGATTTGTCACAGCACGGGTTTGCGGAGTTCCGGAATAAACCGGTTCCATCAAAAAGTCATCGTCCGAGCTACAGCCGGAGAACAAGGCGGTTGCGGTAAATAGACAGGCACCTGCCAGAAAGCGTAATTTTCTTTTCAAAGGTCACTCGTTTTAATGTAAAACATATTATTAACAAACACAAAAAAATCCCGTTCGTGCGGACTTACACGAACGGGAATATGTCTGTCTTCAAATATTGAATGGCCGATGAGCTATTCCTTATTTGATTACGACCTGTATATCCCGCAGGTGTAAATCTCATTCCGGTCATGGCAGGTCTTCTGACTCGTCCCGGTCATCGTGCCTTCCCGGTATTACACCAGTGGCAAAAGTTCGATGTTCGTTTTTTGTGGACTCACAGCAGCGGGTACTGTCCCGGATTTTTACCGGGTTCCCTTTTCATTCGGAAGGCGTAAACCTCCCGAAACCATTTTCCGGCTGCAAAGTTATCTATATTACATGTCATATCCAAACAATTCACATAATATTTACGATAAAACACACAAAGCATGATAACCGTGTCGCTTTAATTAGAGCATTCAAGTTTACGACAAACGAAGACGGTAATTATCATACACAATATCCATAAAGCACCAAAACAGCTTGCCATTTTCCATAGCAATGCGTTCTGGAATAGATAACCGTTAGCTGCAATTATACAAGCAAAAAAAGCAGACAGAATAATGACTATTAATATCATGCACCAGAAATTAATCCTATAAATTTATGGAAAACAAGTAAGGGAATGGAAGTTCCGTTGCCGCATGGATGCAGGTGAAGGACCTTCTCTTTTAACGTTGGATACGCCAATGCACGCCAACGGAAGACTCTGATATTATCTGTTTGGAAAGGATATAGGATGTGCGTTACTTTGTCGCATATTCAGAATCTTAAAAAGAATTTTAGTATGGAACTGACAATTATTGAAACAAGCGCGTATTAGGAGTTGAGAAAGCTGGTCAGCACGCTGGTCGTACAGATGGGCGACTTCCAGAAAAAGATTGCCCCGCCTGCGCCGGACAAGTGAATGGATGCGCAGGACGTATGTGATGGACTTATGCCCAAACACTTTCTGAAGAGTTTCCAGCAGCATCCCCTTGAGTATGGCCAGAACGGCAAATGCGTGGCGTCCGATGTGCGGGGTGACCTCGCC
>OMFY01000121.1_pt1 | contig 60193 bp, 55 predicted proteins | sample 1645701 | NCBI WGS metagenome assembly OMFY01 (sample SAMEA103958111, study PRJEB25191) | human gut metagenome | biome: human-associated habitat [ENVO:00009003]; feature: intestine environment [ENVO:2100002]; material: feces | place: Germany | collected 2013/2015
GAAAGAACGGCACAACTGGAGCTCTTTTGATTTTTTTCTTATCCCGAACTGGCGTTCCTATCATTTCTATAGACCACCTCACTTCGCTTCTATAGATCACATGACCCCATCTCTATAGATTACTTGGAAGGCCTTCAGCAGGGCATTTGGCCACCTTCCAAATCAAGTTGCTTTATAGTAAAAACCGTGCTGGCAAAGTGGATGTTTTATACTTTGCCGACACAGTTTAATTCATGTCCTCGCCCCCTTTAAGCGGATGGATAGCCGGCAATGTTCCAAGACCTTGCCCGTTAATGAAAAGAGCCAAGATGGCATGGCTTTTATTCGTAATAAATGATATGGTTCTTCGAGTCAATAATCACACAGCTTTTGCGAAACATGGAAGGGCCTATATACCCGAGAACATTTGGCAAGTTCATTCTCCCGCCTACTCCAATTGCGACCTTTCTTCTTTTCCGCTCTCCAACTTGGCAGACTGCGGCAAGAATCCCTTTTCCGACTTCATTACCGGCCTTGTCTTGGGCGGGAAGTATCCTAAATTTGTTCTTTCTTATGAAATTTAGCGCAGAAGGATTCCTGACGCAAAGATACAGCGGAGAACCACTGTTAAGATTAAAAAGAAACCTCCCTTCAATACTGCCCAGATGTCCGTATGTATCCGAGATAAACAATGTTGCCTCAATAATAGGCAGGGGAGACGATTCCACCATTTTATATTGATGCATGTTTGTTTTGCTTATGGCCTCTTGCCTGACAAAATCGAGCGTTTCTTGATCAAAATCCAGGCGCGCCAAATAAGCTGTTGAGTCCTTCTCGTTTTTCAGCAGATATACAGGAACATTTATCTTACTCCATTTATCCACCACATAGATATTGCCTTGATAACTTAAGTCTCCAATAGAGACCTTGCCATATTTGACTTTGCTGACAGGATGCTTTCTATAGAAGTCTTTAATCCCCGCGATGTCTGAATCAACGGTTTGGTATAAAGAGTCAACAAACAACCTGCCATAGTCATCTTCACTGACGATAATCCCATGAAAGCCAGATGCTACAAATATTTCTGTATTGTCATGGTTGTTTATGGACGTGGTGATGAAATACCCTCCTTCTTTATATGTCATCTGAAAACTTGTCTGACCAAGGGAGACAAGAGGATGAATGACAAAAAACAATATCAATATAAGATGATTCCCGACAAGTTTCATACTCAATTATTTAAAAATCCCGACAAATTCCCATCTAACACATTCCATCATCTCCTTACTACAATGTACCGTATATAACTATTCTCTGGGAAAGGCCTCATATCGTTCATCGGTATGTTTTTTACTTGACGCAATATGTTGGACATGTGCTTGGCTTTTATCACTTCTTCCATCAACCAATTTGAGGACAGCTCTACAAAAAGAATCTTTCCATTGGCATCTACGGACATATAAACGAATATCCAGTATTTATTTTCAGCCAATCGCTCTTTTTCCTTGTTGGAGAGTTCCCTGTCCAAAACACTCAAAACACTCTTTCCAAATGCTTTCCTTGCGTCTCGAGAGAGAAAAACGCCATTGTCGGCAGACAATCTTTCAAGATGATTGTCTGAAATCTGTTTCTGGAAAGCGCGATAATCGTCTATCAGATGGTAAGCATACCATTCTTTCTTGTCGGCCTTTTTCCCCATACTGACTCTTTCCAGTTGGTATCGAGAGGAAACGAGCTTTGTCTGGGAATACAGGCATGAAGTGAACACGCACAACAGCAATAGGACACACAGCCTATTCAGGTTTTGTTTCATAATCGTTTGTTTCATAATTGACTAGATTTTAAGTCCTATATTTATGTAAAACGTAAATTTCAATGTCTTATTGCACGGGAAAATAATTATAGGACTTCAGGGTTGTGAGTTACTTGACTTTTTGAAGTAGACTATGGATGTTTGATACCTAATTGGTCAAAAATTTGTTCCCAATTGTAATCCCAATTGTCTTGAGCGCCTTCTGTGTATATATCAGAACTGTTGGGATTGTCGTTCCAGTAATCCAACCACATGTCTAGCAAGTCATTCATTGCGTCAGGATCATTTAGCCAATCCCAAAACTCCTACAATTAATGAGAATATTTATTCGTATTACTCAAAACGTCACATGTTTGAAGCCCTGTGTCTTGACAATTCCCACGAAAATCAAAGACGTGCTACCACACGTCCTCGCGTGTGCGATATAGTAACACAAGTTCCAAAGCCCTATTGGCAGGCACGAGGCAAAAGGTTGCCCCCAACGGGGAAGCCAGTACCTTTCCCAGTACCACCTAGCTGGTACTGGAGTTTCACTTAGCTGGTACTGGAGTACCACTTAGCTGACACCGCAGTACCAGCTATGTGGTACTGGGCGAGATACTGGATGTCTGTCATCGTGAGCCAACGAAGACGCTTTCATTGGGCAATGAAGGTATCTTCATTATTTTGCCTGCCTTCCTTGCCCGGAAACATACGCTAAATGGACTGGCAAAAGAACACTCACAAGAGAACGGCATCCGTAACCATCACCTTTCCATCCTGACAGCGGAAGTGGATATCATAGCCCGCGAAAGGCATGCCATAGACACGGGCGGGGTCTTGCTGATACCTGGGACGGGGGTCTTGCTCCAACACCTTGACAAGAGTGTCTACTAGCTCATCGCTCCAACCCGCCTGGCGAAGGACGGAGAGGACAACCGCAGGCAAGATGACTTCCGACTTTGTCCATTGCCTGGCATCCACAAAACCGCTACGGACTTCGGGATGGCAGTCGGCATAGACCACGTAGGGCTTGATGTCGTAAATAGGCGTGCCATCCATCAGGTCCGCCCCCAAAACATGGAGAACTGGTCCTCGTGGGGTATCCCACTCCACATGGCTCAAGCGCACGGAAGAAAGCCCCAACCCATTGGGACGGAAAGGGCTGCGGGAAGCGAATACCCCCACCCGCTCGTTGCCGCCCAAGCGAGGAGGCCTGACCAACAAGCCGTGGGCAGCATGAGGATTGGCGGAAAACTCCCAGATAAGCCAAAGGTAATCAAACGCGTCTATGCCTCGCAAAGCATCTGGATTGCGGAAAGGCGACTCAAACTCTATGCTGCCACGCAGGGAAGCGATGATTCCCGACTGCTTGGGAATGCCAAACTTGGAGCTGAACGGGGAACGGAAACGGGCGACAGGGGTAATATCCATGTGGAGCAGAATATAAATTAATGATGCAAAAGTAAGGAATTTCCACCGAATAACGCCATTGAGACAAAAAGAAAATAAATGGGAACATGATTTTCCCAGGGAGAGAAGGAAGGCTAAGTGAAGAAAAATTAGTATCTTCGCGAGAGAAACATATAACTGAAACACTTATGAGAATCATCCTTCCAAACTACGAGATATGGGAGCAAGAACCCGGAGAAGACGGCATCTACAGACAAGTAGAGCGCGCGGGCAGAGTATGTTACAAGAGTGAAGACCGTGCCACCAAGGACTCGGCACGTCCCTTCGCCCAGAGAATGATCAACAACCAGCATACCGCCATGCTGGAGCATGCCACGGTATACCTGCGGGCAAAGCAGGGGGAACTTCCTTTCTATGCCACCAACCGCTTTAGCGTAGTGAAGTCAGCCCAAGGCCATGACTACATCACCACCAACCTGAGAGTATTGGCGCAAAACGGGAAAATGGACGACTTGAAATATCTCTCTGACTACACACCAAGCCATGAGCGAAGAGTGACCGTCCACTTCACCACGCAAATTTCCATCACCCGCGAGTATAATCGCCACCGCGTGAACAGCATAGCGGAGCAAAGCACTCGCTACTGCAACTATAACAAAGACAAATTCGGCAACGAGATAACCATCAACCTCCCCTCTTGGGTAAAGGAAATGACCAACCAAGACGTGAAAGAGGAACAAGGGCAAGAGGCTTTCATACAGCTTTGCAGAGACATCACCGAAGGCTTGACGGACGAATGGAACGAGGTGGACTACTGGAACTTCGGCAACCTGGCCGCGGAATTCTCTTACCTGAACCTCATCAAAATGGGCCGCACGCCACAAGAGGCAAGAGCCGTATTGCCACTGGACACCAATACGGAACTGGTGCACACGGCATTCGTGAGCGACTGGCTGCACTTCTTCGACCTCAGGGCTAAAGGCACTACAGGAGCACCCCATCCCGACGCCAAGGCACTGGCATGGCCCCTGATGGAGGAGTTTATAAGAAGAGGCTATATTGACGCGGCGAAAGACTAATGCCTGTCAAATTGAGCACGACAGGAAAACAACTTGTTTTAGCCTGCAAAACAAGTTAAATCGCCAGGCAAAATAACTTGTTTTGATGAACAAAACAACTTATTTTGTCAAGCGAAACAAGTTATTTTCCGAAAAGGGTGAAACCACCGGCAAGACAAAACGACCGCTTCAACGGAATATATAACAAAAGGCGCATGCACCACACGGAGCATGCGCCTTTAAATATGATAGAATTTATCGATTACGCCGCAAGGGAAGCCGCGCTAATCCAATCGTATACCACTGAGCAAACACCAAAGAGCACGATGCCCGCGGTACAGATGGCAAGGGCAAGCTTGGTGCTGCCCGCGCTCTGGAAAGTAGGCAACGGATTGTCATTGTGCTTGATGAACATGGCCTTCACGATGAGCAAGTAGTAATAGAGGCTCACCACCGTGTTGAGCAATGCCACGAATACAACGGCGTATGCCAAAGCACCCACCGTGGTGTCAATGCTGGCGCCATTGACAGCGGCCATGAACACGAAGAACTTGGAGAACATTCCCGCGAAAGGAGGAATGCCACCCAGCGAGAACAAGGCCAAGGTCATCAGGAAAGCCAAACGGGGATTGGTGGTATAGAGGCCATTGTAGCTATCCATGTCTACCGTGCCGTTGTTATGTTCCTCTATGGCGCTGATAATGGTAAAGACACTTAAGTTGGCCACCACGTAAATAAGCACATAGTAACTCAAAGCGGTCACGCTCACGGCACTATCGCCAATCACGGCCAGCACGATGTAGCCCGCCTGGGAGATAGAACTGAAAGCCATGAAACGCTTGAGGTCTTTCTGGTGGATGGCAAAAAGGTTGGCTATGGTGATGGACAATACAGCCACGATGAAGAGCAGGTATGCCCAGTACTCATACATGCCGCTGAAGACCTTCATCAAGATGGCGCAAAGCGTAAATGCCGCCGCGCCCTTAGAGACTACCGAGAGATAGCCGGTCACCGTAGTGGGCGCACCTTGATAGGAGTCTGCCGTCCAAAAATGGAAAGGAACAAGAGAGATCTTGAAACCCAAACCACTGAAGAAAAACACCAGTCCCATGATGGTAAGCGGAGTTGCCTTGAAGGCGATATCGTCGAAATAGAGCGTGCCCATGGCACCATAGAGGAAAGAAATACCATAGAGCATCACGCCACTGGAGAATGCCGCCGTGAGGATGAACTTAGCACCAGCCTCCGCGGAGTTGTGACAATACTTGTCGAAAGCCACCAAACAGGCCATGGGAACGGATGCCATCTCAAGACCAAGATAGAACAACAGGAAGTGGTTGGCACTTACCATCATGTTCATACCCAATAAAGTGGAAACGATCAACACGTAGAACTCGCCCTCCTTGAAAGAAGTGTCTGGCCGGCGAAGCCACTCACGTGACTGAATGAGAACTATCAGGGTTCCCAAGGCAAGAATTGTCTTGATAACGCCAATGGCGGCGTTGGTGTGATACATTCCGCCAAAAGTCTGGGAAGGCTCTACAGGGAAGATGTTGATTACGAGGTGGGCGGCCATCAAGATAACCATAAGCGGATTGAACCACTTGCGCTCCTCGCTCTTCGCGCTGCAGAAGTCGGCCACGAAAGCTATTACCAGGACGGCCATCAAGGTGACCTCTGGTATCATGTGCAGGAATTGACTATAATTGATTTCCATGATTCTGCGTCTTTAGAATTATAGTGATGCTATTACGGCGAACTTGCCGATGTGCTCGATGACAGGACCTACTGCGTCGCTGATAATGTCATTGGCCCAAAGCGGGAACATACCCAAGCCTGCCACGCAAGCTATCAGGCCGATAACGGCCACTCGCTCATCCCAAGTGGCGTCATGCAACTCGTAGAATTTTTGATTGGGTACTTTCTGATAAAGTATCTTACCCACCACGCGCAAGATGTAAACGGCCGTAACCACGATAGAGGTACAAGCGCAAATGGTACATACGCGATGGAACAAGTCCGCATTTTGGAATGAACCCACAAAGATGGTCATCTCGGCCACGAAGCCTGAGAAGCCTGGCAAACCCAGGTTAGCCAAACCCGCGACAACGTATCCCACGGACAAGAAAGGAACAACCTTCATCAATCCACCCAAATAGCGAACGTCGCGAGTACCCGCACGGTGATAAATCATACCGATAACCGCAAAGAAGAGAGCCGTCATCAAACCATGGGACAACATCTGCAACACGGCACCGGTGATAGCGGTCTGCGTCATCATCAGCAAAGCGAAGAGCACCATGCCGCAGTGGCTCACTGAAGAATAAGCGTTGATATACTTCAAGTCTGTCTGCACGCAAGCGGAAAGTGCTCCATAGACTACGGAGATGGTAGTCAACACCAAGAATACAGGTGCCCACGTGTCAAGAGCCTCAGGCAAAAGATACATGGCGATACGGAAGCAACCATAACCTCCCAATTTCATTAGCACACCAGCGTGGAGCATGGAAACCGCGGTAGGCGCGGAGGCGTGACCGTCGGGGCTCCATGTGTGGAACGGGAAAAGTGCGCCAAGAACTCCAAAACCGATGAAAACAAACGGGAAGAACACCTTCTGCACATGCTCGGGGATATTGGCCATGTTGGCAATCTCCACTACATTCATCGTGGTGGCACCACTGAAATAATAGATGGCGAGGATACCGATTATCAAAAGGGCGGAACCTCCCATCAGCATCAAAGTCAACTTCATGGCGGAATACTCCTTGGCACCACTTCCCCAAACACCTATCAAGAGGTACATCGGGATAAGGGCCACCTCGTAGAACATGAACATGGTGAACATATCCACGGAGATGAAGAATCCAAACACACCCGTGCTCAGCAATACAAACCAAAGGAAATACTCTTTCTTCATGGGTTCCATTTGCCAAGAAGCAAAAGTACCCGTGAACACGATAATGGCCGAAAGCAGCAACATCACCACGGAGATACCATCCACACCAATGGCATAATGGATATGCAATGGCTCAAACCAAGGTATGCTGTCCGTGAAAAGCATAGGATACTGGTCGGCCGGCATCGTCTCACGCAAGTCGAGGAAAGCGAATACCAGGTAAATGGATAAACCCAGCAAGCAGGTGGCACCCGCCACCATCACACCACGCACTTGATTGTCGTTGCGGGCAAGCCACAAACCCAACAACATCAGCACGGGGATTACTACGAATAAACTCAGTATATTCATTTTCTTAACTTTTCTAGAGTGAATGATTACATTGCTACAGCCAACAGGATAAGCGTTATTGCCACTGTGCCGGTGAGGAACCATACAGCATAAGAACGCACATCACCATTCTGCCAAGGACGTATCGCCTGTCCTCCCTCTTGGGTGCTCCAAGCGAGGAAGTTCATGAAACCATCCACGCAATGGCGGTCAAACCAAGCAATGGGTTTGGAGAAGCAATTGAAGATGACCTTATGGGTAACGAACTGCCAGATATCGTCAATGTAAAAGCGATTGAGCGCGGCCTTATGCAAACGAGGCATACGCTTGGCGAGCATATCTGCCAAAGGTGTCTTCTTGGGCGCATACATATAGGTTGCCAATCCTATACCTATCAATGCCACGATAACACTGGTGACCGCGATACGGGTATTGATGTGGATATCATACTCCATGCCCGTAGCCGAAACAAAATGACCGAAAGGTATCATGCCGGCGAATACGGAAATGACTGCCAAAATAATCAAGGGAATACACATCACCATTGGTGCCTCTTGGGGCTTGCGGCGATGCTCTGGATCCAACTCATAATAGCTCTGTCCCCAGAAGATGACATAGTAGAGACGGAACATATAAAACGCCGTCATGCCTGCTACAACGGTGAGCAACCAACCCAAGAACTGGCCTTCCCATCCTGGCAACTGGAAGCAAGCGGTGATAATCTCATCCTTGGACCAGAAACCCGCGAATGGAGGTATACCAGCTATGGCCAAGCAACCTATCAAGAAACAAATATTGGTAATAGGCATATACTTGTGAAGACCGCCCATATACTCCTTGAAGTTACTGCCAATGATAACAATGATAGAACCCGAGCAAAGGAAGAGCAAAGCCTTGAACATAGCATGGGTAAACAAGTGGAACATACCAGCCATGTAACCCAAACCGCCTTCATGATTGTCTACCGCATAGCAAACACCCAACGCTACCAACATGTAAGCAATCTGCGAAATGGTAGAGAAAGCCAAACCTCTCTTGATGTCTCGCTGTGTACATGCTACAGCGGCAGCATAGAAAGCGGTGAAAGCGGCAATGTAAGCTATCCAATGCAATTGCTCAACCGCACCGAACTTGATATAGATGGGGAAGAGCGAAGCTACTTGGTATACACCTGCCACAACCATGGTAGCGGCGTGAATCAACGCGGATACAGGCGTAGGACCTTCCATGGCATCGGGCAACCAAATATGCAAAGGGAACATGGCACTCTTGCCGGCACCTCCGATAAACATCAAGAAAAGGGCCGTGGGAATAATCCAGGTAGCTCCTGCCAGGTTGGTAGCCAACTCGGGCATATCGTGCAAGTCGTAGCTGAAAGTTCCTACATAGTAACTATAGAAGAGGATACCTATCAGGAAGAACAAGTCTGCGAAACGTGTCACGATGAACGCTTTCTTGGATGCATGCACGGCAGCGTGCTTGGGATAGTAGAAACCTATCAACAGGTAGGAGCAAACGCCCACGAGCTCCCAGAAGAGATACATCTGGAAAATATTGGTAGCCACCACCAAACCCAGCATAGACATGGTGAAGAGACTCAGGAAAGCGTAGAAACGCTGGAAACCCTTCTCGTAACCTTCCTTATGATAATGCTCGTCACGCTCAGCCATGTAACCAAAAGAGTAGATATGCACCATGAGACTCACGGTGGTAATCACGATAAGCATCATCACGCTGATAGGCGTAAGGCGGAATCCTATGTTGAATGTCAACAGTTCGGTAAACCTTAACCAGGTGAAATTAAACACGGTAACCGTGGGATACATTCCCGTGGCATCACGGCCAACAGCAAAGAAGTATTCATAGGCAGTGTATACCGACATGGCAAACACTACGCCCAGCATCACGGTACCTATCCATCCGGCCACAGCCGGCTTCATCTTCATGCCCGCTAATCCCAACACAACAAAGCTGAGAAACGGAAGCAAGAGTATCAAAAACGCATAACTATATTCCATGGCCTTCTAGAATTTCATGTTTTCAATGGAGTTCACCGAGTCACTCTTATAGTTGCGGTAAACATTCAGGATAATAGCGATAGCCACCGCAGTCTCGGCTGCGCTCACGCCAATGGAGAACAACGTGAAGAAGAAGCCCTCCAACAAACCTGGATAGAGAATACGGTTGAACGCGGCGAAATTAATGTCGACAGCGTTAAGCACCAATTCTATGGAGATAAGCATGGCTATCAAATTACGACGGGTCACAAAACCAAAGACCCCAATGAAGAACAACAGTGCGCTAAGCACGAAAAAACACTCTACGGGTATCATTTCTTATCCTCCTTTCTGGCTATCATAATGCCGCCAATGATACAGGCGAGCAGGAATACGGATATAAACTCGAAGGGGAGTACGTACTGGTACTTGCCGCTTCCAAGCAAGGCTGTGCCTATTTGGGTCATGGGAACCTCAGCGTCGGGAACACTGGCAGCCATGTTGATGAAATGATTCTTCAACAACACCACAACCACCGTAGCCAAACCCAGCAATGATATCAACACGCCTCCTACCAGGCGACTGCGATGGAAACGCTCCACGAGTCCTTGCAGGGTACGTTTATTCACTAACTGGATGGCAAAGATATAGAGCATGGTGATACCACCAGCGTAAACACTGATTTGCGCGGCTCCCAGGAAAGTATAGTCTAGCAGGAAATAGATGCCCGCTACACCAAAAAGCACGAACAACAAGAACGTGGCCGCACGCATAATCCTTTTAGTCGAGACGCATAATATGGCAGAGCCTAAAATGACAACCGCCAAGATGCAAAACATTACTATATTTGCCATTTCCTCTACTTCGTTTTGGTGTTAAACTTACCAATCGTGAGCGGTGCGCCTCCATCAATCAAACCAGGCAGACTTCCACCTTCATATACTTCCTTGTCAAGGTGAAGCACCAGCTTGTCACGATCAAACACACTGTTCTCGAAATCATTCGTGAACTCAATAGCGCCAAAGTTGCAGGCATTTACGCACAACTGGCAGAACATGCAGTCTCCCATGTCATAACTGTAATCCAGCAAATAGCGTTTCTTTTTCCCTGTCTCAGGGTCTTCACGCATCTCTGAGAGAATCTTGATGCTCCCATTAGGACAAGACTTCTCACACATAGTGCAAGCCACACACTTATGCGCACCAGCCTCATCGCGGACGAAAACCAATCGTCCACGATGCCGCTTAGCTACATGCAGCGTGGTCTTGCGGTTCTCAGGGTACTGTTCGGTGCTCTTCGGGGTGAAGTATTCCTTAAGGGTTACCTTCAGTCCCGTGGCGAGCGTCTTCAGTCCCGCGGTGATACCGCCGAAATATGATTGATTACTCATATATATATTTATAATATGTATATCGTTACTAGAATCGTTAAACTCTCACTCTTTTAGAAATGCCAGCCAAAAGCAACCACCACTGTCATAATGACAATGTTAAGCAATGCCAACGGCATCAAGTATTTCCATTCCAGCTTCAGGATTTGGTCAATGCGCAGACGGGGATAAGTCCAACGTATCCACATCAGCAACCAAACGATGAGGAACGTTTTCCCCAAGAACCAGACAATGCCAGGGATGTAGTTCATCACCATGTCAAAACCATCTACCCCAATATTAAGAGGTGCCCATCCACCAAGGAAGACGGTAGCGGCGATACCGCTGATGACAAAGAGATTAAGATACTCTGCCAAGTAATAGAAACCGAAACCCATTCCAGAGTATTCTGTGTGGTAACCTGCCGTTAACTCGCTCTCGGCCTCAGCCAGGTCAAATGGGCCACGATTAGCTTCGGCATTACCTGCGATGAGGAATACCAAGAAAGCGATAATGGCAGGAATATGTCCCTTGACAATAAGCCATTGCCAAGGCCCGGTCTGCGCCTCAACAATGCCACTTATCTGCATTGTGCCAGTCAAGGCAACTGCGGCGATAAGACACAAGCACAAAGACATTTCATAAGAAATCATCTGCACGGCACCACGCATGGCACTCACCACGGAATACTTATTATTACTACCCCAACCTGCGAGGAACACACCCACTACTCCAATGCTGGATATGGCTGTCACCAAGAAAATACCCACATTGAAGTCAAGAATATGGGCGCCCATATTCCATGGCAGGAATGAGAATGTACCCACAGAAGCGATAATCACCAAGAAGGGAGCCAAGAAATAGAGCAACTTGTCTGCCTTGTCGACCGTGAAAATCTCTTTAATGAGCATCTTCAGCACATCGGCAAAGACTTGCAACAATCCCCAAGGGCCTACACGCATAGGACCCAAACGGCATTGGAAGTAAGCGCAGACCTTGCGCTCCATGAATATCAAGACGATGGCGAGCGTGGCGTAAGCCAACAATATCAGTACGCCCACCACGATGCACTCTATGAGGATTGACCAAAAATCACCCAATCCAAGCGTTTGACGCAGGAGGGAGTCAAACCATGTTGTTACGATTGAAAAATCAAACATCTTGTTGAATGCTAAGAGTTCATATATTTACTTGTCTTCACACACGTTTAACGGTCAATGTCAGGTATCACGAAGTCGAGTGCCGCACCTGTAGTAATCAAGTCGGCAATCTTCTCGCCACGCAACATCTCGTTCATGGCAGCTACCAGAGTAAGACCCATAGGACGGAACTTGAGGCGATAAGGAGACTTGTCGCCCTTGCTATCCAAGTAAACGCCAATCTCACCACGAGAACCCTCGCAAGAGAAATACCATTGTCCCTCAGGAACTTTGATGATAGGTTTCTGCTTGATGTAATACTCACCTTCGGGAATATTGTCTATCAACTGCTCAATGATATGCAAGCTCTGATACAACTCATCCACGCGGTTCATATAGCGAGCCATGGAATCTCCTTCCGTACGAAGCACTTGCTCCCATTCCACCTTATCATACATGGCGTAGGGATGGTTCTTTCGCACATCATTTGCCCAACCACTAGCACGGCCACTGGCACCCGTAACACCATAAGAAATGATGTTCTCCTTGTCCATATAACCTATTTTCTCAAAACGCTGATGAGTAATGACATTATCACCGAACACATCTACGTATTCCTGTATCATTGGCTTCAAGTAAGCAACAAGTGCTTTGACGTTGGCCACAAAATTAGGATCAATGTCGTCTTGCAACCCTCCAATACGATAATAATTCTGTATCAGTCGGCCTCCTGTGGTCTCTTCCATCACGTTAAGCACATGCTCGCGGTCACGCATACTATAAAGGAACGCTGTCAAGGCACCCAAGTCTTGGGCACAGCATCCTAAATAAAGCAAGTGAGAGTCTATACGCTGCAACTCATCCATGATAGTACGCACGTATTGGATGCGGTCCGAAAGCTCTATGCCCATAGCCTCTTCGATCACGCCTACCAAGGCATGACGATTCATCATGGCGCTTAGATAGTCGAGTCGATCGGTGAAGGCCAGGGTCTGGGGATAAGTATAACTCTCGCTGATTTTCTCAATACCACGATGAATATAACCCAAATGGGGATAAATCCTCTTGATTACCTCACCATCAAGCACCGTCTGCAAACGGAGCACACCATGCGTAGAGGGGTGTTGCGGGCCAATATTGATCACGAACTCATCATCAGTGAAGAGAGGAACCTTCTCCTCCACCAATTTTCCGTGCTTGTCTATACTATACCGGCTAGTGAGTCCACTTTCCACGTCATCTTCCAAGGAATAGCCATAGTCCTTGTGGAAGTTCTTGCGCAAAGGATAGCCTTTGAAGTCTTGGCGCAAGTAGAGGCGGCGCATATCTGGATGTCCCAGGAACTTAATGCCCAAGAAATCGAAGACCTCACGTTCCAGCAAATCAGCGCCCTTATACAGATTCGTGATAGTGGGCAACACATAGTCCTCGTCCATTTGCTTGGCGATTTGCTTCACAGAAGTACGCTCATGGGTCTCTGTGTTTTCCAGAATATAAATACATCCCAAGCCTTCCTCGCCAAAATCCTCGCCGATAATAGTAACAAGGTAGTCGAAATGTTTCTCGTTTTTGAGCTTCGCCATCTCCACGGCAAAGCTGTCATATCCAAATGAAAGGTTATTCAGTTTCATATCTCGCTCACCTTATTATTGATTACTGTCTTCAGGAAGTCCTGCCTTGGGGTCAAAATCATCGGGGACATTCGTGACGACGATGGGTTTCTTACCCAACTTATGCTCGAAACACAGAGCCTCGTTGCTTACGCCCAATGCCTTTTCCTCTTCTGACTGTTTGTGATTGGCACCGCCCAAGAATTTCTCAATCTTCACCTTGCGCTGTAATTGCATCATGCCATACATGATAGCCTCTGGACGAGGAGGACAACCTGGAATATAAACATCCACAGGCACAATCTCGTCTATTCCTCTTACTACATGATAGCTTGATTTAAACGGACCGCCAGAAATGGCGCATCCACCTACGGCAATCACGTACTTAGGCTCAGCCATTTGGTCATACAAACGCTTCAAGGCTGGTGCCATCTTGTCTGTGATTGTACCAGCGCACATTATCAAATCAGCCTGTCGGGGAGAGTTACGCGTAACCTCGAAACCAAAACGGGCGAAGTCATAGCGGGCACAGCCCACGGCCATAAACTCGATTCCACAGCAAGAGGTGGCAAACGTCAAACTCCAAAGGGAATTGGAACGTCCCCAGTTAATCAACTGGTCTAAAGAGCCTGTCACTACATTGACTCCACCCTCATGCAATTCGTCGACAATAGTCTCCAGCGTTTCGTTGTCCTTGAATTCCTCGTAAGGAATGCTCTTGATGTGCGGCTTTCTTACTTCCATTCCAAAGCTCCTTTCCGCCAGGCATACGCCAAGCCAAATACCAACACCAAGAGGAAGAACCCTACGCTCACCAAGGCCATAGAGCCAAATTGCTTCACGGCGACAGCCCATGGATAAAGGAATACGGTCTCGACATCGAACATCAAGAACAGGATGGCGAACAGATAATAGCCAATGCTCACGGGCAACCATGAGGTGCCTCGTGTGGGCACGCCACACTCAAAAGGCTCACCCTTTACCTTGTTGTACGAACGGGGACCTACGAGCTTGGCGATGAGATAAGCTGCAATCACCAAGACCATGGCCGTCAGTAAAACGGTAATCAATAGTGTGAAATTCATAAAAAAATATAACGTTATTATTAGTATACTTCAAAGTGCTGCAAAGTTAACAATAATTATTTAGAACACAACCCTTTTAACTAAAATTTTTCCCTTTTGCCAGACTTTTTCCCCACGCTTCTTCCCGTTCTCGCATAAGAGCGCAACAACCCAGCAGGGCATTCACCATGGAAAAGAAAACGTCCCTATCCATACATTATATATAATACGCGCGCGCGAGGAGATTCCCCGAAAAGCACTTCTCCTATGCCTTGGCAGGAGATATAAGCATGAAAAAAGTGTCACCGCCTCATGCCTGTGGCACGAATAGCGGTGACACCGTTATGTCAAAAACTCCTATAAACAGACAAAAAGACTAGAAGGTGTAGCGCAAACCTATCTGGCCACGCCAGCGGCTATAGTAGTCGGAGTAGTTGCGGGAAGCATAGCCGCCCGTGAACTGGTAAACTCCGCTGCCTCGGTAGGTCACAGGACTATAGTAGATTCCGAAGCCATCGCCATAGGTGTGTCCCCAATCCTTGTTGAGCAGGTTGCCCACGTTGATGATGTCGAAGCTCAACTCAACGGAATTCACTTGCTTGCCCACCTTGAAGCTGAATTTCTGGGCCAAGTGTACGTCGAAGTGGTGCTCGAAAGCCAGGTTGTCGGCATATCTCTTGTAATACTCGCCACGGTGGTCTCTCATATAGGAGTCTCCGGCAATCCAAGCCTTCATCAACTGACGCTGGTCGTCAGCGGACAGCGAGGTGCGGTCTCCCAATATCTGTTGGGCGAAATCGGTGGTTCCGTTGTATGCCTCAAACTGCATCTGGTCTATCTGCTCATCGGTGGGGATGTAGAACAGGTCATTGCCATTGGATCCATCCTCGTTCACGTCTCCATAGTAATAGAGCGTGTAAGGAGAGCCGCTCTTGCCCTGGTAAATCAATCCCACCGTGGTCTGCCAAGCCTTGTTGTGGCCATAAGACACGTGATAGTAAGCGGAAGCCTGTATGCGGTGGGGCACGTTGAAGGCGGAGTTGCCCAACTCTGGGTCGTTGGAGTTGCGATAGGTATAGTTGTATCGCCAGTTGCTCTCAGCCACCGAAGAAGTACCATTATTCACGCTCTTCGACTTTGTCCAAGTGTAGCTGGCCATCAAGTCGAGTCCGAAATCGAAATGCTTCTCGGCTTTCAAGGAAAGATTCACGGTATAGCCCTTGGAGGTATTGCAAAGAGCGTATACATTGGTGAAATCGGTGCCCGTGGTCACGCGGGTGAACATGGGTCGGTTGTCCCAAGCGTATCCATAGGTATTGCCGTAAGTATCGCCCGTCATCTCATAAGCGAGGTTCTTGTAAAGAATGTCGTTCAAGGTCTTGGAATAGATGGCCTCGGCGGTCCAATTGATGCCCAGTACCTGGAAATCGAAACCCAGGTTGAGCCTCAAGTTCTGCGCGAACTTGAAGTCCTTGTCGTAAACGTTCACCGTCTGGCTGCCACTAGCCTTCAGCAGAGCCTCGTTTTGGCTTTGCTTGTTGGGGTCGAGCAACAGGGTGAGGTCATCAGCGCTATAGGTGCTGTAGGTGGAGAGCTGGATACCCGTGTTGGAGAAATTGTTGCTTATCCACACAAAGGGGATACGGCCTGTGAATATTCCGATTCCACCACGCAAGATGAAGCGGCGATCGTTGTTGATGTCCCAACGGAAGCCTACACGAGGACTCCACATGGGCGAGCTGGAAAGCCTGTGGTTTGTCTTTACGTCCCATCCCTTCTCGGCCGCATAGGCATTGAAAGGTGCGTTCTCGGCGGGAGTGTCGGGGAAGATAGGCACATCCACACGCAAACCATAAGTAAGCTGGAAGTTCTCGGTAGCGTCCCATTTGTCTTGCGCATAGAAGCCCAACTGCATGGCCGTGAAGCTAGCTTGCCAACGAGGATCTCCCGTCACGTCGGTATTGGCGTGACCATAGCGGTACTGGTTGATGTATTGTCCCGCTGTGGGGTCTCCAGCCATGTAAGCGTTGTAATAGTTCTCGAAATCACTATAGGAACTGAAATAATAGCTTCCGAAGAGGTCTTGGATGAAGAGGTTGGAGAAATGAAATATCTCGTTGTGGGTTCCGAAAGTGAAAGTGTGGTTGCCCCTGTACCAAGTGAGGTTGTCCTCTATGGTGTAGATATCCTGGTCTAGGCTGTTGGCTTGCGCCGAGCGTTCTATACCGAGGTTCACGGAGCCACTGCCCACGCTGTTCACGGTTATCATGGGGAACTCTGATTTCACGTCGCGCTTGTCCCTTACCCTGACATAAGAAGCACGGAACTCGTTGCTCACGTTGGGAGAGATACGGCTCTGCAACTCAGCGATGAAAGAGTTGGTATTGCTCTTGAAAGGATAAGTGTAAAGATTGTCGTTCAACGAGCTGCGGCCTCCCGTGTTGTTCAATTGCTCCGCTGCCACGAGACTCCAGCGAACAGTTGCCTTGTTGAAGTCGTTGATGTTCCAGTCCAGTTTCAAGCCCGCCTTATGGCTGCGGGTATAAATATCCTCGCCTGAGAAAACGCCAGGGTAGTTCACTCCCTGCTTTTGGGCGATGTCTTGTATCATGTCCACCACGTTTTGCGCCAAGTCCATGTCCACGCTAGACTCAGCGGAACCAAAGCCGTAGTTATTGGGATACTGCTTGTTAGTGCGCTCATAGTTGGCGAAGAAGAAGAGCTTGTCCTTCACGATAGGACCGCCCAGTGTGATGCCGGCGTTATATTCCTGCTGCTCCTGGTAGGGAGTGGCATAACCAGAACCATCTTGCAAGGGATATTTGCGACCGATAAGCTCTTGGTTGTTGCCAAATCCGTAGACGCTGCCATGGAACTGGTTGGTACCACTCTTGGTGATGGCGTTGATGGCACCACCCGTGAAACCACCCTGCCTTACGTCGAAAGGAGCCACGTTCACCTGTATCTGCTCAATGGTCTCCATGGAAACAGGTTCCGTACCTGCCTGGCCGCCATTAGAACCACTGGAAGTAAGACCAAACACGTCGTTGTTGGCGGCACCGTCTATCATGAAAGAGTTGTAGCGGTTATTGGTACCGGCAAACGACATCACGCCGCTGTTGGTGGTGGTCAACTGCGGATTGAGTCTCACGACGTCCGCGATGCCATGGCCTATACTTGGCATGTCTTGTATTTGCTGAGACGTAAGGCTCATGGCCGCACCTGTCTTGGTGGCATTCAGGCCCGCGCGGCCAGACACCACCACCTCTTGCAGCAACTGCTCATCCGTCTGCAACGAGCAAGAGAGGTTTTGGGTCTCACCCAAACTAAGGCTTACATTGTCAAATGTCTTGGCCTCGTGGCCCACGTAAGTGATTTCCACCTTGTAGGGTCCACCAGGTCGCATACCCTGAATAGTATAACGACCATCCACGTTAGTGACAGCGTAATACACCGTACCAGAGGGTTGGTGAGTGGCGGTAACAGTCGCGCCTATCACGTCTTCCCCCTCGGAAGTCACCTTACCACTTATGCCGGAAGTGGTAATCTGCGCCATGGCCACTGATGCATACACCAGCGTCATGACAACAACTAACTGCAATCTTTTTAACATACTGTCTTATTTTAAATCCCTAAAAGAAAAGAAGCAAGCTTCTCTTCACATTCACACTGCAAATTTAAACAAATTTTTTCAAACGCATGTTACAAACGCATGAAATATTATCAGTTATCGAGGCTTTCGGACATAGTGGACAAGAAACTTCTCAAATGGCATAGAAGTTTCACGCAAAATTATCTTGTAGGCAAAATAACTTGTTTTCATGATCAAAACAACTTGTTTTCAAAAGCAAAATAAGTTATTTTCAGAAGCAAAATAAGTTGTTTCCGAAAGCAAAATAAGTTAGCGTGAATTCGGTGAATCGCGATTTACGTAGATACGCCGTAATTCCGAAAACGTAAAGATACGGCACGACACGCCTCTACAGCTAGGAGCGCATGTTACTGCCGTCTCTCGGTATATTCAATACTACTCCTTTTAAATGTCAATAGTACTGAAACCCCAGTACCAGCAGACTGGTACTGGGGTTTCAGCTGGCTGATACCGGGAACGAAGCATCGCTCCCTGAATCAGAAAGCAATATCTCAGAAGCGATAAGACACCTGCACGTCCACCATGGAATAATCATGCTTGGCCAACGAACGGTCGTTGACGAAGGCGTATTCAGCAGACACCTGGAAGTTGCGATGGAACTCATAGTCCATGCCTACCTCGTAAAGCGTCTTCGCGGAAGCCCAATCGGCCTTGTTGCGATAAAGATCGTAACGTGCCTTTACGTGAAGCTTCTTCTGGATGATAGGCGCGATGGCCAAAGCGTAGAAACCGTCAGCCTTGTCTCCCGCTTGCGAGAGGCTGCAATCCCTGGAGTTCTCGTCGTCGTGATTGGTGAGTGCCTTGGCGAAAGCGGCTCCCGTGGAGTGTATATACTCCGAGCGCAACGTCCAGTCATTGAACACATACTCAGCGGAAAAAGCGTAACGGCGTTGGGGCAGTCGGCGCACGCCTGCCTTGGTCTCCTCCACGCCACTTTGTGGATTAATCTCCGTCCACTCTCCCTTGCGGGCATAGGAGCCAGTCCAGCCAAACACGCCCAGGCGCATACCCTTCACGGGCATCACCCAAAGGCCGCCTATAAGGTTCTTCTGCTGGTCTACGTCTTTCGTGTTAATGCCTTGTCCGTTGAAGACACCCACCTGATAATGGACGAGGGCACGCCCCTTGGCGTTCTTGAGCACGTCTCCTTGCAGTTGCAAGCCTATGTCACGTCCATTGGAGGCGTGCTCACCGGCCCGGTCGTTAAATCCCGCCAACTTGCTGACGTTCTGAGAATAGCTCATGAAACCCTGGTCGATGGGATTCATGGGGTTCTCAAAAGTGAAGGGGTTCTTGAACTGTCCTATCTTCACGTTGAGGAAATCCAAGCCTTGCCACTCCGCGAACACATCCACTACACGGGGGCTGCTGCCCAACGTGGAGGTATTACCATTGACTTGCAGTTGAATCTTCCAGTAAAAATCATCGAGGACGCGGCCATCCAGCGAGAGACGGGCCATGCGCAAGTCAAAAGAGTTGGACTCCGCTCCCTCCTGGCCGTTATACTGGTATTGCGTGAGCACGTAACCAGAAAGGTTCACTTGTGAAAGCCACTTGGGCAACTTCACTTGCGCCGTAGCCGTAAGGGAAGCCAGGGCAAGCGTAAACATCAAAAGCTTCTTTTTCATCTTATCTATTGTCTTTAGCGTCTTGCTAGCGACACCACGTTCTCCACGTGGGGCGTATGGGGGAACATGTCCACGGGCTGCACCGCTTCCACTTTATACTTCTGGTCCAACAGGGAAAGATCCCTGGCTTGCGTGGCGGGATTGCAGCTCACGTAGACAATGCGACTTGGCTCTGTGCGCAAGATAACATCCACCACGTCGGGATGCATGCCTGCCCTGGGCGGATCGGTGATGATTACGTCGGGCTTTCCGTGCTCTCGCACGAACTCGTCAGTAAGTATGTCTTTCATGTCGCCTGCGTAGAAAAGGGTGTTCTTGATACCGTTGATATCGCTGTTTATCTTGGCGTCCTCGATGGCTTCGGGCACGTACTCGATGCCGATAACCCGCTTGGTCTGTCGAGCCACGAAGTTAGCGATGGTTCCCGTGCCTGTATAGAGGTCATAGACCAACTCGTTGCCCGTGAGGGCTGCGAACTCTCTCGCCACCTTATATAATATGTAAGCCTGTTCGGTGTTGGTTTGGTAGAAGCTCTTGGCTCCCACCTTGAAACGGAGGCCTTCCATGGTTTCGTAAATATGGTCATTGCCTCGATACACCTGCAATTCCAAGTCTGCGAAGGTATCGTTTCCCTTTTGATTGTCCACGTAGAGCAAGGCGGTGATTTGCGGGAAACGTTCCGCAATATGCTCCATCAAGTCCAGCGCGCGAGGCTCATCCGCGGGTTCGTCATAATGGAATTGCACCAGCAGCATCCACTCTCCCGTATTGGAATTGCGTATCATCAGGTCGCGCAACAATCCCCTTTGCGCCTTGAGGTCATAGAAAGAAAGCCCCTTCCGCTGTGCGTAGTCAAAAATATCGTTGCGAATATCGTTGCAAAGGTCATCCATCAACCAACACTTGCGAATGGGATATATCTTGTCAAAAGCACCCGTGATATGGAAGCCTATGGCGTTCTCCCCCCTGCGCTGGCTCAGCGTTCCTTCCTCTTCCGCTTGTCTTTCTGGCAAGGAGGCCAATTCCTCGGCGGTAAACCAGCGGCGGTTACTGCAACCGAACTCTATCTTGTTGCGATATTCCGTAGTCTTCACAGAGCCCAAGATAGGCAGAAAATCGGGCAACTCTATTTTCCCGATGCGGTGCAGCTGGTCGTAAACCTGTTGTTGCTTGGCCTTGAGCTGCTCCTCGTAGGGCAGGTTCTGCCACTTGCAACCACCGCAAATGCCGAAATGCTCGCAAAAGGGAACCGCTCTTACTTCGCTCATTTTCACAAAGCGGGTCACCCTGGCCTCACAATACTTATGCTTGCGCTTGGTAACTTGCAAATCCACCACGTCACCTGGCACGCAGAAAGGAACAAACACGGCCATGTCATCCACATGGGTGACACATTTCCCCTCGGCGGCAACCGCCTCTATGGTGACATTCTCGAACAACGGCAGGGATTTCTTTTTGCTCATGGGTTTACGTGAAATTTGTTCGCGAAGGTAATGAAACTTGCCAAACTGACGAAATAAAAAGTTGAAAAAGTGAACGTGTGAGCGCAAACAGATGAAAATGTAATGTGCGCATAGCAAAAAAACTTTCGAAAAGTTGGTGGAAAAATAAATAATTATTATTTTTGCGCTAGATTATAATCTTAACTTAAACATATAAAACCATTTTAATCAACTATGAGTGAAAAACGAGTTTATACCTTCGGCAATGGGAAAGCGGAAGGTAGAGCAGACATGAGAAACCTCTTGGGCGGCAAAGGAGCCAATCTGGCTGAAATGAACTTAATCGGCGTACCCGTTCCTCCTGGATTTACCATCACCACCGATGTGTGCAGTGAATACTATGAAAAAGGTAAAGACGAAGTGGTAGCCTTGATGAGAGACGAAGTGGAGCAATCAGTGAAACACATCGAGAAACTGATGAACTCCAGGTTTGGCGATGTCGAGAACCCGCTATTGGTAAGCGTGCGCTCAGGTGCCCGCGCTTCCATGCCTGGCATGATGGACACCATCCTCAACTTGGGACTCAATGACCAAGTAGTAGAAGGACTTGCCCGCAAGACCGGCAACGAGAGGTTTGCCTATGACAGCTATCGTCGCTTCGTGCAGATGTATGGTGACGTGGTGCTCGGCATGAAACCCGTCAACAAAGATGACATCGACCCCTTTGAAGCAATCATCATGGACGTGAAACGCCAGCGTAACATCAAGCTGGACAACGAGATGAACATCGACGAGCTGAAGCAACTCGTGAAACTCTTCAAGGCTGCCATCCACCAGCAGACTGGCAAGGAATTCCCCGATGACCCCATGGAACAATTGTGGGGAGCTATCTGCGCCGTGTTCGACAGCTGGATGAACGAGCGCGCCATCCTCTACCGCAAGATGGAGGGCATACCCTCCGAATGGGGTACGGCCGTCACCGTCATGGCCATGGTATTCGGCAACATGGGCGAGACTTCCGCCACGGGTGTATGTTTCAGCCGTGATGCCGCTACGGGCGAGAACATTTTCAACGGAGAATACTTGGTCAACGCACAGGGCGAAGACGTGGTGGCAGGAATCCGCACTCCTCAGCAAATTACCAAGGAAGGCTCTCAACGCTGGGCCAAGCAACAGGGCATTGACGAAGAGACCCGCGCCACGAAGTATCCTTCTATGGAAGAAGCCATGCCAGAGATATTCGCACAGCTGAACGCCATACAGGAGAAACTGGAGAAGCACTACCACGACATGCAAGACATGGAGTTCACCGTACAGGAAGGCCACCTATGGTTCTTGCAGACCCGTAACGGCAAGCGAACAGGTACAGCCATGGTGAAGATTGCCATGGACTTGCTGCGCGAAGGCGAGATAGACGAGAAAACAGCTCTAGAGCGTTGCGAGCCCAACAAGCTGGATGAACTGTTACACCCTGTATTCGACAAGTTGGCGCAAGCGCAAGCAAAGGTGCTCACCCGCGGTCTTCCCGCCTCCCCTGGTGCCGCTTGCGGACAGATTGTATTCTTTGCCGAGGACGCCGCCAAGTGGCATGAGGCAGGTCATCGCGTAGTCATGGTGAGACTGGAGACCAGCCCTGAGGACTTGGCTGGCATGAGCGCCGCCGAGGGAATCCTTACCGCTCGCGGCGGTATGACTAGCCACGCCGCCGTTGTTGCCCGTGGTATGGGCAAATGCTGCGTATCTGGCGCTGGTGGCATCAACGTAGACTACAAGGCTCGCACCTTGGAAATCGATGGCGTAATCCTGCGTGAGGGAGACTATATCTCTATCAATGGTACTACGGGAGAGGTTTACCAAGGCGAGGTAAAGACCAAACCTGCCGAGATGACAGGCGACTTCGCCGAGTTAATGAAGCTCTGCGACAAATACACCAAGTTGGTGGTACGCACCAACGCGGATACGCCCCACGACGCCAAGGTGGCTCGCAGTTTCGGAGCGGTAGGTATCGGACTCTGCCGCACTGAGCACATGTTCTTTGAGAACGAGAAGATCAAGGCCATGCGTGAAATGATATTGGCAGACAACACCCAAGGCCGCGAGAAGGCACTGGCCAAGCTCCTCCCCTATCAGAAGCAAGATTTCTATGGCATATTGAAGGCCATGGACGGATATCCCGTCAACATTCGCCTGCTCGATCCCCCTTTGCACGAGTTCGTTCCCCACGACTTGAAAGGCCAACAGACTATGGCAGACGACATGGGCATCTCCGTAGAGGAAATCCAGAGACGTGTCAACTCACTCAGCGAGCACAACCCCATGCTGGGTCACCGCGGATGCCGCTTGGGCAACACCTATCCTGAGATCACGGCTATGCAGACCAAGGCCATCCTGGGAGCCGCCATCGACTTGAAAAAGGAAGGCTTCGATCCCCATCCAGAGATTATGGTGCCCCTGATTGGTATCGTCAACGAGTTCGACGAGCAAGAGAAAGTGATTCGCGAGACCGCCCAAAAGCTCTTCGAGGAAGAGGGTGTCACCATCGACTTCAAGATTGGAACCATGATAGAGATACCTCGCGCCGCCTTGACAGCCGACTACATCGCCAAGAAAGCCGAGTACTTCAGCTTCGGAACCAATGACTTGACACAGATGACCTTCGGCTACAGCCGTGATGACATAGCCAGCTTCTTGCCCGCTTATTTGGAGAAGAAGATCCTGAATGTAGACCCGTTCCAGGTGCTTGACCAAACTGGCGTGGGCCAACTGATAGACATGGCCGTGAAGAAAGGCCGCTCTACCCGTCCCGACTTGAAATGCGGTATCTGTGGAGAGCATGGCGGTGAGCCTTCATCCGTGAAGTTCTGCCACAAGGTAGGCCTCAATTACGTCAGCTGTTCACCTTTCCGTGTACCAATCGCCAGGTTAGCGGCGGCGCAGGCTGCTGTAGAGGAATAACCTGAAAGATGCTGATAATTAGTGAGATACGAGGCAAGGACTTGGAAAACAGGTTCTTGCCTCGGTTCTTTTTGCTCATATTCTGCACGTTATGCGTGCAGAACGTGTTGGGTAAGTACCCCAATTTGTTGACCAGATTTTCTGGCCATGTTGACCAAGCAAAAAAGTGGTTTCGCCACAAACGACGGAAAATACCCCCTTTGTTTGCGATATGTTGACCGGATTTTCAGGCAATGTTGACCAGATTTAATTCTGATTCTGCATAAATAAATGAATTGAAAAAAACTCTTAAAGTCTTAAACATTTCACTAATTATTAAAATTATGGCAACGCTTAAACCCACAGTTAAGTCAAAACTAAAGACAGGGATGTACATCGTTTACATCCGAGTAGTTCATAACAGGCAGAGTTCCTTTATCAGAACCTCATGGATGGTAAACGATAAGGGAATCAAAGGTAAGGATGTAATAGACCCTTACGTTATCCAGCAAACTTCTAATCTGATTAGTCGATATTACAGCGCACTGAATCAGATTAACACCTCAAACTGGACAGCTTCAGAGGTTGTAGCCTATCTTACGACCTCAGCAGAAGATATGTCGTTTTCAGATTATGCAAGAAAGCATATCGAGAAACTAATCAAAAGAGGCCAAGAACGTACCTCTCGCAACTACAAGTGGGCACTCAATCACATGGAACGATTTGCCCATACCGATAACATAATGTTCTCTCGCCTTACATCTTCTTTTCTTAACCGATGGATTGAGTCCCTATCTGAAACCAATCGGTGTAAGGAGCAGTACCCTGTTTGTATAAGAGAAATATACAAAGCTGCAATGAAAGAGTATAATGACGAAGAACAAGGTATCGCCAAGCTAAAAAATCCTTGGTGCAATGTTGTCATCCCAAGAAGTGACATTCCAGAAAAACGTGCTATTCCGGCAAGTATGTTGCGTAAGTTCTTTAATGTCGTCCCAGACAGAAGCAGATTTACCCATCCTCTTATGGAACTCGGTCAGGACGTTGCTCTTATATCTTTCTGCATGTGTGGTTTGAATGCAGTCGATATATTCAATGCAGAGAAAGACCAGTATGTCAATGGCATTTTCCATTATGAACGTAGGAAGACTAGAAATACACGTGCTGACAAAGGTTACTTTGAGGTTCGTGTTCCAGAGTTCTTAAAGCCTACCTTTGAGAAATATTTCTCAAAGAATGTAGATACTCCCTGGTTGTTTGATTTCCATGATCGCTTGTCAACCTCCGACTCTTTCTGTGCTAATGTGAACACCGGCATCAAACAGATTTGGGAAAAGGTTGACCCGAATTACAAGGCATCGCTGTATGCGTTCCGTCATAGCTGGGCAACAATCGCACAGAATGAATGTGGTGCGACTCTGAATGAAGTTGACTTTGGACTCAACCACTCTGTCAATAAGATGGCTAAGGTTTATGTGAAGGTTGATTATAGTCCCGCATGGATTCTTAACGAGAAGGTTATTGATTTTGTTTTCTTCACTGATAATGAATCCAGGTATGTTGAAAAGGAGGATAAAACATTCGAGAGAATATCTAAATACAATAATGTGCGAGCCGAAGCTTATATCATGGGGAAAAAGGTCTGTGCTATAGAAGACACAGGTTTCTCTAATGTTGACCAGATAATGGATAAGCTTGTTACCATGCTGCCTAAGAAAACAAGAAATGCTCGTGTTCAATTCAAGATAACTAACGTTGATAAGAACCTCACTCAAATGTATCAACGTCTGGTTCGATAGTATTGTTCTTTGGCTGACAAAGTTCACAAAAAACTCAGATATAGCTCTGTGCTGTATCTGAGTTTTTTGTTGTGGATGTACGTTACAAAAGGTAATTCTGCTGAACGCTCGCTAACTTTTGTAGATCGACAAGGCTAAAGCGTTTCTTGCCTGGTGAAATCCTTACTGGTTGTAACTTGCCGTTCCTAATCCATCTTTCAACGTCAGCTCTACCAAATAGCTTGTAAGCTTGCGCCTGACTAACTTCAAGTTCACCTTTCTCAATTTGATGAATTCTTATCGCCACTTTGGTTGCGAGAAAGTCAACAAACTGATCAAATGTAACGCTCTTGTCTGTAAATTCGAGTATAGATTTGTCGTCCATATGTCTTTTGATTTAAATACAATGATAAGGAGGGCCTACCTCCGTGCATGAATAAATTCTGCTGCAAAGGTAGCCCCAACTAATCATCTGCCGACATACAACGACTATATAGGATTGCTTATATAGTTGTTATATCGCTCTCTAATTTGCAGTTTGTGATACTGCTTTCATCTTACAGACTTTCTTTCAGTCTTAATACGAAGCTTCTGCAAGTGGATTCAAACCCAACCTCTTCGTCCTTCAGGTTGGATTTCTTCTTCTTTCCAAGCTTCGGATTCTTGGCTTGTGAAAGACTGCACCGTAACTGACTTGCTCGAAGTGGTTCATTGTTTGCAGAAGAAGATAGAAGTTTGTACCTCTCCATGATCATTTGCCATTGGAAAGGCATAAGACCATGTTCACGGAGTGCTCCAAAGAACAAGGCAACGTTTCTGTTGCTGTTTGCCTGTAGTGGCTTCTGGAGCCTACACTCGAACAAATCCCTCATGATTTCTTCAGTAACCTCAGTCCTGAACAAGCTGGCGGCTGTTACAAACTCGGTAATACGAGCAATCTGCTCATCAGAGAAGTGAGCAAGAAACTCTGCCTTTGGCTCTAAGCTCTTTCCTGTGTTGAACAGATGCAGCATCTGCCTGTAGTCCTCCTCCTCAAACTTGTCTTTTGAGAAGAAGGCATCTATAAGGTCACGACGCTCTTCAAGTAGTTCCACGACTTCGCAGACATGCATGAAATGTGTTCTCATGTCTGCTTCACTCATGCCTGTGACAGGAAGGTGGTAATACATGAAATCATAAATAAAGCGAGAATATGCTTTCTCGCCATTACTGATTTCAGACTTGTACTGCTCGAAGGCAATACGACAAAGTTGCCAGAGTTCATCCCCTGGCAACTCTTTCTCAATTTTTTTGTTACAGCTTACACAGCATGGACACAAAAAGAGAGAGAACGGAGTTGTTCATTAACCGTATCATTTTCTTTCTGTGTTAATTAAAAATGTTACTTAAATATGACTATATATTGTACTTTATCTTTTACTGATTTCATACTCTATCTTTTATTTATTGTCAAAAATGGTTGCAAAGGTACACATGTTTTGTGAAGTCTATCTTCACAGTGCGCACAAATATGATTTTCATGTAAGAAATGGGTTTAAATAATACTGATTCTGCTCCTTGGATTGCTATAAATGCTCGAAAATGAAACAAATCCAAACAAAAGAAACAAACGGAACGATATAACTACGAAACATCTGCTCGTATATAGTAGCTATCTAACAGCAAGTTCTTTACTCTCTATACCTTTGCAACAGATTTTAATCCGAAACAAGGGCTTCGCCCTTCCAGGACAAACTCAAAATGTTTACATTCTATGTCTAAAAAAGAAATTGAACAGTTAGAGAAACGTATTGACCGAATAGAGAAATGTCTCGAACTATTAGAGATGGAGACCAAGGAACTGAAATCGGTCGATCCGGGCATCATTGAGGAGCGTTTCAAATCCATAGAAGAAACGCTATACTCCACAAAAGAAATCCTGAGCATGAAAGATGTGTGTCATTATCTTGACATTTCCCAGAGTATGCTCTACAAACTCACCTGCAACGGAGAGATTCCACATTTCAAGCCTCGGGGTAAGACCATCTTTTTTGAAAAGAAGGAACTTATCAAGTGGATTAAGAAAAAAGGCAGGAAAGACTCAGGTAAGAATCGTAATAATTCCAAGTCAAGTACCTAACGACTCATGCAGCAATGAAAAAGAAGACTCCCAAGAAGAACAGCATTGATGGCTCAAATCTGCCTGACTCTCGTCTGGTAGAACTACTTGACAGGTGTGCAATCTCCGTCAAGGACATCAAGGTTAGAACCAAGAAAAAAGATCAAAATGGAAAAAAGAACTAAGAAGAAAGAACAGGACGGCCAACAAGAATCGTTGGAACATCAATCGCTGGAGGTGTCTATGCTCAACAAAGATAGCTTCAGCGACGAAGAACTTGAATCCTATCTTTCAAAGGGTGCAATCAGGGCAAGTGACGAGATAACCGTTCCTCCAAAGATACTGTTTGTCGGTGATTGTACCATTGCGACCTTTGGCAATTTCAGCGCATCAACTGGCAAGGCCAAGAGTAAGAAAACCTTCAATATCTCAGCAATGGTAGCTGCTGCCGTCACCAACTCTACCGTTCTCAACTATCGTGCTTGCCTACCTGAAGGCAAACGTACAATCTTGTACTTTGATACCGAACAGAGCAAATATCACTGCCATACTGTCTTGGAGCGTATTTACAGGCTCTCTGGTCTGTCTCTCAAAAAGGACGACCCACGCCTCATGTTCTGGGGCTTGCGAGAGTACACCCCAAAACTACGTATTGCAGTCATAGACTACGCCTTGCGCAAGTACGAAGGAGTTGGTCTTGTCATCATCGATGGACTTAGAGACCTCATGTATGACATCAACAACGGCAAAGAGGCTACGGATGTGATGACCGTCCTTATGGCATGGACAAGTGTGTATGACCTCCACATTCATACTGTCCTGCATTTAAACAAGAATGATAACAACCCACGTGGACATATAGGAACCGAACTGGAGAATAAGGCAGAGACAGTTCTGATTATTAGCAAGAATCTCCAGAACAATAGTATCAGTGAGGTAAGGCCAATGCACATGCGAGACAAAGAGTTCACGACTTTTGCCTTCCATATCGATGACAACAGACTGCCAGTTCTTGATTCTAGCATGTCTGTTACTGTTCTCAAACCCAGAGAGAAATCACTTGTCAGCCTTGATCATGATGTTCACAAGGATATTTTAGGCAAGTTCTTTGAGGAACATACCCCATCAAAGTATAGCGAGTTAGTGGAGCAAATTTCTCAGGCATATGAAGCAGCCGGCTATAAGCGAGGAATAAATGGTATCAAGAACTTGCTTAAACTTCTTTCAGGCAAAGGTATCATCGTGAAAGAAGAAAACGGATATATCTATAAATCAAAGTGTTTTGACAACCCAAACCCAACCTCTGACAATCAGGTTTAAGGTTTAGGTTTAAAGGGTATATATATCACATACGCGCGCACACGCGCATATAAAACATATTGAATATGACTATAGACGAAATCAAATCAGTCAGCATCCTGCAATGGATGCGCCTTAACAACTATGGCGAGGGAATCCGTAAAGGCAGGAACTACTTCTTCTGTTCTCCTCTACGTTCAGAAAGGACACCCTCATTCTCCGTCAATACAGCCAAGAACCTCTGGTGTGACTTCGGCAGCTACAATAAGAATGGCGGCAATATCATCAACCTCGTCGAGCAGCTTAATCCGTCATGGTCTGAGCATCAGGTGCTGGCTTTTCTTGAACGGCAGATAAAGGATTTGAAGCTAACCTATAGCGAAGACTACAACGCCAGGCTTGAAGAGGAAGAACAGAAACGGCAATGGATAGAAGGGAAACGAGCCGAACGGGAGGAACAACTCAATCAGGAAACGGTTGTAGAAATGGTTATCCCCCTTTCTCATCCGTATCTCCGTGATTATGTCATCCAACGACGTATTGACTACAGTATAGCGCAGCGGTTCTGCCAGGAAGTCCACTATTCTCTTCGCGGAAAGAAGTACTATGCTATAGCCTTCATGAATATAGCCAATGGAATGGAAGCCCGTAACAAGCTCAACAAACGATGTATCGGGAAAAAGAGCATATCGGCCATCTACCCGTTGGGAACACCTCAGAAGCACTGTTGCGTCTTTGAGGGGTTCTTTGATATGCTCACCTACGCAACTATCGAGACATGGATGCCCGGAACAGGAATCTGCACAGGTGTTCCTTGCGACTATTTCGTTCTCAATGGTGTCGGCGAGGTGAAGCAACTGCTGCCCTACCTCAAAGAATATGACTCCATCCATTGCTATCTTGACAATGACGATGCAGGCAGGGCGACCACCAAGACCATTATGAAGGCTTATCCCGACATGGCTATTGACGACTCAGGCCGATACAAGGGATATAACGACCTTAATGATTTCCTTGCTGGAACGAGATAAGAGTTTTTTCATACGATCATTAGACTATATTTCTTCAGAGGAAGTTTCTCAGAGATTGAGCGACTTCCTTTTTTTGTGCCCTAAATAACTTTAATAGTATGATAATTGCGGAATTTCCATACTATAAAACTAAACAACTTTAATATTGGCCTCCCCAAAGCGCGATTTTTTCTCCATTCACTAAAAACACTGTTACTTTGCAGTCGCAATCTGACTTGCAAGACTTAATCCGTCGTGGCTTGTCAGTATGAAAATTGAAGTTAAAAACAAAAATCATACATATAATATGACACCATTCGCAATATTCGCTTTCGTACTCACCTTCGGGTACTTCATCTATTTCGCCGTGATGATTACCCTTGACCTTCATGCCAAGCCAGCTGACGGTCAAAAAAATGAAGAGGAAGACATTGACGTGGAAGGAATGAAGGACGAAGGAGTTGAAGATCCCAAAGTCATCAGCGAGGCTTCCGACCTTGAAGGTGGCAGAGTAACCTATACGGACACCACCACTGATGATGGACTTCGGGTAATCAGTCCTACCGGCACAATCGTCCAGTCACCAGAAGAGGAAGAACCCGTCGTTGATCCCGACCCAGCTCCAGAGGAAAAGGAGAAGACGACGAGTGAAGAACTCAATGCGGAGAACGAATGCGGCATGGAAGACATCGAGCCGGAGGCACAGCACTCTATGTATGCCGACGAATTCTATGCCATGCTCAACGAGAATCACAAGAATACAAGAAACATCAAAAAGGAGAATGTCCGTGACCATCTGTAAAAACAATCATTTGCTTGGTGTCGTGTTGACAGGCATCTTGCTTTCCTTGCCAATGTCATCTTCAGCCAAATGTGGCGGAGTCGATTACAGCTGGGGAGCAGATGCGCTGTCGAACGCCCACGACTATACCGTCACCATGATGCTCTATGTAGTCTATCTGTCCTACGCGATTGCAGGATTGGTAGCCGTCATCGGAGCCTTGCAAATCTACATCAAGATGCAGACTGGTGAAGGTGACATCACAAAGTCAATCATGATGCTCCTTGGAGCGTGTCTGTTCATGATTGGAGCTTATGTGTTGTTCCCGGCATTCTTCGGTTACAGTATCATATAGAAACAAGATAGTAAAAAACTCTCGACTGGCCAGAAGAGAAATATATCGTGTGTAAAATGGTGAAAAGTTTATCAGTAAAACAATCAAACTTCAGGAAACGAAATGAAGAAAATCAAAATGTTCGCAAAGAACGTCTTCAAGCCCAACCGCATGAAGATGGCAGCCCTGATGCTCCTTTGCGGCACAGTAGCAACCTTTGCCCAGAACTCAGCGGGTGACTACACTGCTGGAACTAACGCTCTCTCCACCGTTACGGAGGAGATTGCCAAGTACATCCCCTACGTAGTCAAGCTGTGTTACGCAATCGCTGGTGTTGTTGCCGTTGTCGGTGCCATCTCGGTGTATATTGCTATGAACAACGAGGAGCAGGATGTCAAGAAGAAGATCATGATGGTCGTCGGTGCTTGCATCTTCCTGGTTGCAGCTGCACAGGCCCTTCCTCTGTTCTTCGGACTCTAACGATAAGGCAAAACAGATTAAATTCAGGTGAACGACATGACAGAAGAGACAAAAAACAGCCAATACGTCAGCTACCCCATGTTCAAGGGACTCCAGAAGCCGCTTGAATTCATGGGCATACAGGGACGCTATATCACATGGGCGGCTATCGCCGTCGGAGCAGCCATCCTTGGCTTCATCATCGTGTATTGCTTCTTGGGCTTTGTGGCTGGCTTGATTGTCCTCGCTGTTTCCCTCTTGGCTGGTGCAGCTCTCATCTTCTTCAAGCAGAAGAAGGGACTGCACACCAAGAAGGAAGACCATGGAGTATTCATCTATGCCTATTCAACGAAGATGTGAACCCTAAAATTCAAGTTAGTACAAATGAGCAAGTGTGTCACAATTTGAATCATCTGTAATCGGTAGGCTCACCCTCTCGACGGGAGGGGCCTACCTTTATTTGAAACTAACTATCTCGACAATGAAACAAATAACAATAATAAAACGATTACCTCGCGGTGTAAGATTCGTGCAGTTGCCCAGCGACTTCAAGGTGGACATAAGTATAGCGAATGATGTGGTGTTCGTGGAGTTCCTTGATTGGAAAACCAACGAGTCACTGTTCTTCTCTTTCTTCTTCATTGATGATGACTGGCACAAAAGCTTCGATGATTTCAGCGAAAAGGGTCAGGAACTTCTGCTTGAAAGACTCAAAGATGCGATTGTCAATGACATCAGCATATTTGTAAGTGGCAAGTACGAAGGTGTAAGTGAGCCGGAGGAACCTTATTATTCATATAATGGGTGTCTCGACATAGATACTTACATGGAGAACTGGGAAGCCTATTATGACCTTATCTCTGATGATGAGGACATCCTTGACGAATACACAGACCATGAGGAAGAAACAGACGAATAGCAATGATTTGGTACGTACTCATAGCATTTACAGCAATCCTCTTGGGTATGTTTACCTCCGTCAAGGCTTTTGGAACAGGTGGTAAGCGCAAGAAGATATTTCAGGACATCTACTTCTCTGTGGAGGATGTGGATGGTATCGGTGTGCTCTATACTAAGACTGGCGAATACTCTGCCATTCTGAAGATAGAGAACCCCGTCCAGAAATACTCTGCCAACATTGACAACTATTATGAGTTTACCAATCTGCTGACTGCTCTTGCCCAGACGCTTGGCGAAGGCTATGCCATCCACAAGCAGGATGTCTTCATCAAGAAACAATTCCATGATGAGACAAATGACAACCATGAGTTTCTGAGTGAAAGCTACTTCCGCTACTTCACAGGCCGCACCTATACTGATGTCCAGACCTATCTCATCATCACGCAGGAAAACAAAAAGAGCCACCTCTTTTCTTTTGACAGCAAGAAATGGCGCGACTTCCTCGTGAAGATTCGTAAGGTCAAAGACCAGCTGAAAGACAGCGGCGTGGATTCCGCTTATCTGGATGGAGCCACTGCCAGGAACTACGTTGACCGTTACTTCTCCATGAACTTTACCGACAAGATTGTCTCGATGACCAACTTCAAGGTGGACGATGAATGTATCAGCATGGGCAATAAACGCTGCAAGGTTTACAGCCTTGTCGATGTGGACTGCATCAATCTCCCAAGTGTCATCCGTCCTTATACCAACATTGAGGTCAACAATACCTCGATGCCGGTTGACCTTGTGTCTATCGTGGACAACATACCATTGGCAGAGACGGTCATCTACAATCAGATGATTTTCATGCCGAATCAGAAGCGTGAACTCTCTTTGCTTGATAAAAAGAAAAACCGCCATGCCAGTATGCCCAATCCCAGCAACCTCATTGCTGTCGAGGACATCAAGAAGGTGCAGGATGTGATAGCCAGAGAGAATAAACAGTTGGTTTATGCCCACTTCAATATCGTAGTGTCTTTGCCCATCGACGAAGACATTCAGAAGTGTACCAACCATCTGGAGAACTCTTTTGGTCGAATGGGCATCCATATCAGCAAGAGGGCCTACAATCAGCTGGAGCTGTTTGTGAACTCGTTCCCGGGCAACTGCTATGGCATGAACCCCGACTATGACCGTTTTCTGACGCTGAGCGATGCAGCCACCTGTCTCATGTACAAGGAGCATATCCAGCACAGCGAGGACACTCCTCTCAAAGTCTATTACACAGACCGCCAAGGAGTGCCAGTCGCCATCGACATCAGTGGCAAGGAAGGTAAGAATAAGATTACTGATAACAGTAACTTCTTTATTCTGGGGCCTTCAGGAAGTGGCAAGTCCTTCTTCACCAACAGCATGGTTCGCCAGTTGTGGGAGCAGAACACTGACATTGTGTTGGTAGATACGGGTAACTCCTATGAAGGACTTTGCGATTACGTCAACGGCAAGTATATCAGTTACACCGAGGAGCATCCTATCACGATGAACCCCTTCGCCATTAACCGCGAGGAATTGAATATCGAGAAGATAGGCTTCCTGAAGAACCTTATCATGCTTATCTGGAAAGGAACCAATGGCAAGATAACCAAGACGGAAGACCATCTGATTGAGGATGTCATTACGGAGTATTATGATGCCCACTTCCGTTTGGGGAAGGTTAAGGAACTCTCGTTCAACACCTTCTATGAATACAGCACTAAGCGTATTCCAGAGATTGTGAGAGACAACAACCTCGAAGGCATTGACCTGGCAACCTACAACTACCTTCTGAAGGACTTCTACAAGGGCGGCAACCATGAACTCACCCTTAATGAGAACTTAGACACAGCCCTCTTTGATGAGACCTTCATCGTGTTTGAGATTGACTCCATCAAGGATGACCCGCTTCTTTTCCCTCTGGTTACGCTCATTATCATGGATGTGTTCATCCAGAAGATGCGTATCAAGAAGAACCGAAAGGTGCTTGTCATCGAAGAGGCATGGAAAGCCATTGCCTCCCCCATGATGGCAGAGTACATCAAGTACCTGTACAAGACGGCACGTAAGTTCTGGGCATCTGTAGGCGTGGTTACGCAGGAGATCCAGGACATCGTTGGAAGCCCCATTGTCAAGGAGGCCATCATCAACAACTCTGATGTGATAATGCTGCTTGACCAGAGCAAGTTCAAAGAACGATTCGATGAGATCAAGGCAATCCTTGGACTCACCGAGGTTGACTGTCGGAAGATCTTCACGATTAACCGACTTGAAAACAAGGAAGGCCGTAGCTTCTTCAGAGAGGTGTTCATCAGGCGTGGGCAGAATGCAGCTGTCTTCGGGGTTGAAGAACCCCATGAGTGCTATATGACCTACACCACTGAACGCGCTGAGAAAGAAGCCCTGAAACTCTACAAGCGAGAACTGAAATGCAGTCATCAACAAGCTATTGAAGCCTATTGTAGGGATTGGGACAGAAGCGGAATCAGCAAGTCCTTGCCATTTGCGCAGAAAGTCAACCAAGCCGGACATGTGCTCAATCTGCCAGCAAAGAAATAACAAAAAAGTATAATCAATAAAATCACAACACATGGAATCTGAAAACAACAAAAAAATCGACCTGAGCATTCCGGCGATGACTATTTCATTTGGAACGAAATCCAGTAATACCAGTGTCGCCAATGTTTTTGCCAGCAAGGGCATCAAGACCATCCGTGACCTCTGCATGTGTTCGGAAGAGGAACTGGTCAGACTCCCAACAGTAGGTTACGGAAGGAGCCTACACATTAGAAAGTTCCTGAAGATGTATGGACTGGAACTTGGCATGACCGAGGACGAGCTTACCGCCTACGAGACCAATGCCCGTGAAGAAGAAATGGTTGCAAAGTTAACAGAGGCAATCAGAGAACTTCTCCCTCATCTTGCAGACCTGCCCAATCAGACTCAGCAACTCAATGAAGCCTCAGAAAGGATGCAAACTGTGATGCAAGACCTTCTCAAAAAGTTGGAAGACCTCCTTGTCCGTGTAAACCATGCGACGGAGTTGTTCTATGTAGAGCGTGTCGCCTATGAGAACTACAAGAAAGAACAGGCAAAAGACCTATGGGAGAAACGTCGCATCGAACTTGCCGGGTATCTGTTCTCCAAGGAGAACGGTTGTTTCTGTTCCAATAAGGAAAAAGCTGAGAGAGCAGTCCGCAAGGCCGATGTTTTATTGAATTTGCTGAAAAATAGCTGATAATAGAACGCGGAAAGGTATGCGTAGAATTGTCCACATAATACTCCTAATACAGACCTTGGCACTTCCTATTAGTGTCAAGGCACAGTATTATAGCGTCAACTTTGATACAAAGACTGTCGCTGCCATGTCTGCTGCCTTCAACACTGAGGCTGCAACAGAGATGTATTATGCTGAGCAGTTAGCGAAAATCCGTAAAAGCTACCAGGCTGCAGAAGTCGCTGCCGCCGGTATCTTTGCCAGTAAGTACCTTGACCGTAAGGCACTCACGGACTTGGGACTGTGGACGAGCAGCACCGAGAACTACTACTACCGCCGTATCTATGGCATGGTTTCCACGAAAATCATGCCTAAGATATGGACGGTAGCCGGTATGATGATCAAGAGTCCGCAGAATGCCCTCTACTGGGGTTCCTATCTGTATAAGGTATGTGACGAGACGAAGAATCTGTGCTACCAGTTTGAAAGCATCGTCACCAACAGCAGCCTGTCCTTTAAAGATATTGCCTTTCTGGAAATCAATCAGGAACTGGCTGCCATCCTGAAGCTATCAGAACTCGGTAACACCGACTGGAAGGCCATTCTCGACAACTTTTCCAATATCGGCACCCATTTCAGCAAAGAGAGTCTGAAGGAAGACCTTGACAACCTCTATGCCATGGGCGTAAGCTTGGCTTCTGCCGGAGCGGGAAACCTGATCAATTCCATCATCGGAAACAGCAACTTCAACGGCACTATCATAGACAAGGCCAACAGCGTCATTGAGATTGCCGATAACATCCATGACTTGTACGAAGGACTGAGCACCAATGCTGGGGCTACGGTTCTTAGTTTCATCGGTGGCGAGGAAGGTCTTGCCAACCTTTTCAATCTCTCCGATTATAATGTCACCTCATGGATTACTGACTATGCCCGTGAAGGCATGGGACAGTATTACACCCAAAGATGGTACATCTACCGTCAGGACAGAGGAAGTGAAAAATTGTGTGACTACTATCCTCCTACGGATGATGATGCTATCCTATACGGTAGCCATTGGTACAGGATAGACACACGAGATCCCGACTTCTATCCTTCCTCTTCTCAGAGAGAGGCCGCTTTGCAGAACTCAGAGAGTCATGCAGGATGGAGCCGAAGCCGTGTTCAGCAGCTCAACAACTCCAATGATGGCAACACCTACAACATCAGCTATTATTCTTCGGCTTATATCCTGAGCAAGAGCAAGAGCGGCCAGTATGCCAAAGCCTACGCCTATGAGATTCATGTCACCAAGTCGTGGAATCATACCGAGGTCAAATATGAGGATGTCTTTGACTCCTATTCCATGAGCCTCGAAGCCTTCAAAGCCGGAATGAATGCCCGACTTGCAGACTACAATGACAACGAAGATGGCTATACATACTATCTTGGGCATGACAGTAAGAAATACTATCAGGCCACGGATGCTAAGAAAATGCAGAACTGTGAGGTGGCCACCATCAGCGTCACCTGTCATGACGGAGCCAAGTTAGGTGAAGGCAGTACCCTGTACAAGTGCAGCAGCTGTGGCGGTAGTGTCAGTGAGCACACCAAGCAGTGTGCTATGGCAACAAGTGTTACCGAAACGAGTGTCAATACCTCAGAATTGGACGGTAAGATTTCTGAATGCGAGAGCCAGATTGCCATGCTTCAGGCACAGATAGATGCTCTGGAGGCTGAAAATGCTGACCTTATCAAGAAGATTGCCAGTTCGAGTGTGGAAGATGCCGCCACCTATCGTCAGCAGTATAACGCTAACAAGAACCGCATATCTTCCCTTACCTCTGATAAGAACAGCTGGCAGAACCAGCTCAGCCAATATCAACAGGCCAAGCAAGAGGCACAGGAAGGAGAAAGCGTCTCAACCGACGACTACTATCGCATTCCGGCTATCATGCAGGATTGTAAATCGGCTTTCAACCTTTCGTGGAATGACGGAGGCTCTTGGAATGGCAATACCTTTGTGCGTACTGCCACCATGCCGAACATCAACGGAACAATCACCTTCAAGGCGACTGTCAGCATAGCGAGAAAGCCCAAGTACTTTTTGGGTATCAAGATTCACCGTGCCATCGTGCAGATAGCGTGGGAACTCACTACTGAGTACAGTGATTCACAAGTCGTGGCGGTCCTTAATCTTGATCCAGAGATGAGTGACCAGGAAAAGGCAGAACTTGTCAATCAGAAACTTTCTGAGGTTGCAAGGGAATTTCCCGACTGTGAACCAAATGTGGAGTATGCCAAGAGTGAGCCTATAGCTGAAGACACCACGGATGACACTTATCATCTGTTGTGGTCAAGCGACCGACTGGAGATAGCGAGAGACATAGACTCGCGCCTTACGAAGATTTATGCCGACCTTGTGTCATTGGAGAAGATGATGCACTACAAGCATTCCATTGTGGACATGATAAAGTCCGCACTTCCATACATCAATGACGAGCAAGGCAGACGACACACCTTGGTTGAAGAATGCCGCAGACGGTGGCTTCGCAATGCTGCCAACCAGATGCACTCAGACAGTTATAACGGCAAATACGATGACGACTATGAGGATTAAGAATATTCTTTACATAACGATATGTCTGTTGGCTTTGTTTCCGAAGCCGGCCAAGGCCCAGTTCGGCTTTGATGTAGTCTCGGTGGAAGCCTATATCAACGACCACAAGGAACAGCGCAGCCTTCTCCTTGTACGCTCTACCCTCGAAGCGAGTAACAAACTGCTGCATGACTACAGCAGTGATGCGAACATCGACTTCAAGAACATCAACAAGGAGCTGGACAAATACACACGAGCCTTCGACATTATCGATGTGCTCTACCAGTCTTTGCGTACCAGTCTCAATGTCTATAATACTTACGAGACTGTCAGCGACCGAGTGTCCGACTACAAGAAGATGTTGAATGACTTCAATGAGAAATGCCTGTCGAGAGGAAACATCGTTACCACCGACACGCTTCTCATCACCATCAATTTCCGGGCGTTGGCAAAGATTGCCGATGAAGGAGATAATCTATACAGGTCGGTCAGTGACCTCGTGTTGTACGCAACAGGTGCAGCTGCCTGTTCGACGAGCGACCTTTTGTTGGTTCTGAACTCCATCAACCAAAGCCTTGACAATATCAAGAAACACCTGAATGCAGCCTACTTCGAGACATGGAAATATATCCAGGTGCGAATAGGCTACTGGAAGGCGCAAGTCTATCGTGCCAGGAGCATCAAGGAGATTGTTGATGGTGCTTTCGGGCGTTGGAGAAGAAATACCTATCTGGGCAGAGAATAATGAAAGGCATACTTAAAGTTTAACTTAAACAAAGCAGAATATGAAAAATGTAACTAAATTATTTTCAATGGTTATAATGATATCCTCTTCATCAATACTTGAAGTTGATGCGCAGTCGTATGTCACCTACAATCACGATGCCGCAAAGATGAATCAGATAACCGTTCAGGAGATTGGAGCCGGTGGCCTGACCCCTGCTTTCTACTATGATGTATTTCATCGCAGTTACCAGAAAACAGCAGCCTCCAAGAACAAGCTCACTTACCGTTCCTTGGCAGGTGTTGCAGGATGGCAGCAGGTCGAGGATGCCGATTCCGTCAAAGGCTCGTTGGAGAAAAGAGCCGAAGTCGAAGCCCTTAATGTCGCCGACCGTCAGGTTGATATTGCCTGGCTTGCAGAAGGCACGAAGATCACAAACAAGCTGAGTGACTTCCAAGGCAATATCAACCGCATCATTGGAGCCGGTGGCAACTTCAAGGATAAGGAGCGTTGGGAGAACTATTATGGAATGTTCCAGTGTGCCATCAAAGCCACGCAGGATGCCTATATGCCCAATGCTCAGCGAAAGAAAGAATACTTGGCTATCTATGCAGACATCTGTAAGGAGAACGAAACCCTTGTCAAGTTCATCGTACAACTTAGTCACCGAACCAGAACCAAATCACTACTCGAAGCTACTGGCAGTCGCCCCAACCATAACGGTGTACATGCTTCGTCAGCCTTCAGTAGATGGCGTGATGCTGGTTGGAAAACTCAATCTGGAGGCGGCTCTTCAACGGACGAATCAAGCACTGAGTCTGGGACAATCGTCATCGATGAGAATCCCTAAAAGAAACACAAAAATAATTTACAAACTAATGAACGTATAACCCAATGGCAGATACAAGCATACTTTCAGACTTTGGCATCAATATCCTTGAAGAAGAGATTGATGATGTGATATTCCAGACCAATGAGTTTCTTTGCGACGCAACCTTTACTGGCTCGCAAGGCAGCTTCTGGTGGATATTGCAGATGAGTATGGCACTCGCCGCACTCTTCTCCATCATTATTGCAGCTGGAATGGCCTACAAGATGATGGTGAAGCATGAACCGCTCGACATCATGAAGCTGTTCAAGCCACTTGTCATCAGTGTCATTCTCTGTTGGTGGTACCCACCTGCAGACACAGGCATTACACGTAGTGGCAGCAGCTGGTGCTTCCTCGACTTCCTCAGCTATATCCCGAACTGTATTGGCTCCTATACCCATGACCTCTATGAAGCAGAGTCCATCATCATAGAGGATAAGTTTGAGGAGATCCAGGAGCTGATTTATACCCGTGACACCATGTACACCGACCTCCAGGCAAAGGCAGACGTAGCTCGAACAGGTACGTCAGACCCCAATCTGATAGAGAGTACCATGGAACAGGCCGGTGTCGATGAAGTCACCAACATGGAAGAGAATGCCAGCAAGCTATGGTTCACGTCCCTGACGACGGGAGCCGTTGTAGGTCTGGATAAGATTATCATGCTCATCGCCCTGATAGTCTTCCGCATCGGATGGTGGTCAACCATCTACTGCCAGCAGATACTGCTTGGAATGCTGACCATATTCGGGCCGATACAGTGGGCTTTCAGTCTTTTGCCCAAATGGGAATCCTCGTGGGCAAAGTGGCTTATCCGCTATCTGACAGTGCATTTCTACGGCGCAATGTTGTACTTCGTCGGCTTCTACGTTCTCTTGCTCTTTGACGTGGTACTCAATATCCAGGCTGAAAACCTGATGGCTATTACCCAGAGTGAGCAGACGATGGCAGCCTACCTTCAGAACTCGTTCTTTTCAGCCGGTTATCTGATGGCTGCAAGTATTGTGGCCATGAAGTGCCTGAACCTCGTTCCAGACCTTGCCGCCTGGATGATACCTGAAGGCGAGACTGCATTCTCTACCCGAAACTTCGGTGAAGGTGTGGCACAACAGGCCAAGATGTCGGCTCAGGGTATGGTCGGAAGAGTGCTCTAACGATTGAAATCAATAATTCAAATCAAATATCAGAACAATGGTTATAAAGAATCTCGAAAACAAAATCAAGCTGGTGCTGATTATTTGTTCCCTCTTCCTGACGGGCTGCATCATCATCAGTATCTCCAGCATCTGGACAGCCCGGACAATGGTCAATGATGCCCACCAGAAGGTCTATGTCCTTGACGGAAACGTGCCTATTCTCGTGAATCGAAGCACGATGGAGGAAACGTTGGATGTGGAAGCCAAGAGTCATGTGGAAATGTTCCACCAGTTCTTCTTCACCCTTGCCCCTGATGACAAGTACATCAAGTACACTACGGAGAAAGCCATGTACCTCGTCGATGAGACAGGTCTTGCCCAGTACAACACCCTGAAGGAAAAGGGCTTCTACTCCAACATCATGGGTACCAGTGCCGTGTTCAGCATCTTCTGTGACAGCATCAAGTTCGACAAGGACAAAATGGAGTTTACCTACTATGGCCGTCAGCGCATTGAGCGACGCACGAGTATTCTGATGCGTCAGCTTGTCACCGCAGGACAGTTGAAACGTGTTCCCAGGACAGAGAACAACCCTCATGGCCTTCTCATCACCAACTGGCGTGCACTACTGAACCAGGACATTGAGCAGAAAACCAAGAACTCATACTAATCGCATACAGCCATGGGAAGTTGGAAGAAATTCATTATGGGTGAAAAGATGCCTGATAAGGACGATCCCCAGTACAAAGAGAGGTATGAGAAGGATGTCGATGCCGGAAGAAGGTTTGCAAGATGGAGCGGACTGGACAGGCTTGCCGCCAAGGTTCAGGACTTCGCCAACAAGCACACCAAGACCTTCCTTGCCATCGTATTCGGCTTTGTCATCCTCTGTTTCAGCATGAATGTGTACCGCATGGGACTTGTATGGAGCCATAGCGGAGAACGCAAGAGTGCCGTTGAGCAGCAGGACGAACTTATAAAGAACCGCCATCGACGGGTCAAGAAAACCGTCAGCTCAGTACATTGTATGCCGCCCAGCATCAACAAGGATTTTCAAGAAAGTGTAACTAAAAACAATCAAGACAATGGACATTCAGACACTAAAGAAGATTAACTGGAAGCAGCCTAAGTATATGCTGCCTCTCATCATCTATGTTCCTTTGCTCTTCGTCGGGTATTTCGTCATCGACCTTTTCCACACAGAGAAGGCAGAGATTCCAGACTCCAGCATGGCTACGACGGAGTACCTGAATCCCGACCTCCCTGATGCCAAGATGAAGGGAGATGGTATCGGAAACAAATACGAGAGTATGCTCAAATCATACGGTCGTATCGACGATTATACAGCATTGAATAACATAGACAGAAACAACGATGAAGAAAAAGAAGAATATGATTCAAAGTACAGCGATACAGAACGTGAACAGCTTGAATCTGAAGAAGCCCAGAAACTCGCTGAGCTACAGAGACAACTACAGGAAAGCGCACAAAAAGGCCAGGAAGTCGAAGGTGGCAGCGTCCTGTCAGAAGAAGACCGCCTGGCACGCAGCCAGCAGCGCGAACGCGAGGCGATGGACGAACTCAACCGTGTGTTAGCTCAGGCTCGATTGCAAGGACAGCAAGCCATGCAGTCCCCCACTGCCAATGCAACAGACAACGCAAACAGTGATTCTGTAGCCAGTCAGCCTACGAAGGCAGAAGGGCAGCTTACTGTCAATGAGCGTGTGGTCAAGGGCGTGAGTGACGATGACGAGGCACAGGAGGTAGTGAAGAAAGTCAAGACCACATCTGACTACTTCAACACTATTGCTAATGCAGACCAAGAGCCAAACCTTATCAAGGCCATCATTGACGAGAATGTCAAAGCCGTTGATGGAAGCCGGGTGCGCCTCCGTCTTCTTGACGACATTGAAATCAATGAGGTGGTAGTCCCCAAGGGTACATACCTCTATGCCCAGATGAGTGGCTTCGGCTCACAGCGAGTTAAAGGAACGGTCAAGAGCATCTTGATTCATGACGAGCTTATCAAGGTCAACCTCTCCCTCTATGATACAGACGGACTGGAAGGACTCTATGTTCCGAGCAGCAGCTTCAGAGAGACCAGTAAGGATGTAGCGTCAGGTGCCATGAGCAATACCTCGACGCTCACAAGCGGAAACACCTCTGGAGGCAATGCCCTCACGCAATGGGGCAACCAGGCTATCAGTAATATCGTCCAGAAGACCAGTAACGCCATCGGCAAGTCCATCAAGAAGAACTCTGCCAAGCTGAAATACGGCACCTTCGTATATCTGATCAATGGCAAAGAGACAAAGAACAAATAACTTAACAATAGTAATACAACAATGTGTATGAGAACAATCAAAAGTCTTGGCGCACTCCTGTTGGGTGCCCTGTCTGCAGTTCCTGTTATGGCACAGCAGACCTATGAAGAGATGGAACAGCTTACGGTCAACGAACAGGTGACAACCGTCATCACGGCTTCTGAACCCGTCCGTTTCGTTGACATCAGTACGGACAAAGTTGTCGGCGACCAGCCCATCAACAACACCATCCGGCTGAAGCCCAAGGAAGGTGCGGATGTTCATGCCGACGGTGACGTGCTTGCCATCGTCACCATCGTTACGGAACGCTACCGTGCCCAGTATGCCCTCATCTATACGACCAGGCTTCAGGAGGCCGTCACCGACAAGCAAATATTGCCGGAAGAGAAGATTGCCTACAACAATCCTTCCGTCAGCTTGTCCACCGAGGATATGGCAAAGTATGCCCGTAGCATCTGGAACTCGACTGCCCGCATCCGCAATGTCAGTACCAAACAGCATCGTATGACCATGCGCCTGAACAACATCTACAGCGTAGGAGAATACTTCTTCATAGACTTCTCCATTGAGAACCGTACCAATATACGCTTTGACATCGACGAGCTGCGTGTGAAGCTCTCCGACAAAAAACAGTCGAAGGCCACCAATGCCCAGATGATAGAACTCACTCCGGCTTTCGTTCTTGACCAGAGCCGGACGTTCAAATTTGGCTATCGCAATGTCATTGTCCTGAAGAAGATGACCTTCCCGAATGACAAGGTGCTGAGCATCGAATTATCCGAGAAGCAGATTAGCGGCAGAGCCATCACCCTCAATATCGACTATGAGGACGTGCTCTATGCCGATTCGTTCAACTCTGTATTGCTGAAGGAGGAATAAGCCATGAAGAAGATACTCTTGTCAATGATAGCGGCAGTATGCCTGTCCGCTTCTGCTTTTGCCCAGGCACACAGTGATCGTATCACTTTGGGCGTTGGACTTCTCTATGAGTACGGTCTTGATGCCACCCTGTCATGGGAGCATGAGACCAAGTACCACAATGCCTGGGAATACTTTGTCAATGGCTATCTCAAATGGGACGAGTGTGCCTCCTGTGGGCATATCTGCCCGGATTCCTTCTGGAAGAACTACCGCACTTGGGGCGTGGGTGCTGCCTATAAGCCATGTGTGGTGCGTGGGCGTAACCATTACGGCAATGTCCGCATCGGGGCCAGTGTCGGCAGTAATACCAACAAGTTCCTTGGTGGCTTCCATGTGGGCTATGAGCATAATTTCGCCCTCAGAAAAGGTTGGGTGTTGTATGTTCAAGCCAAGTGTGACCTGATGGTTCCTGACCGTGAAGACCTCTTCCGTGAAGGCATCGTCATCGGTTTCAAAATTCCAACCCTCAAACAGTAATCAAGATGAAGATATTGCATTTTATCCATGCTGCATTAGCCGCAGTCGGCATTGCAGTGACCATGACCTCATGTGATGAGCATATCGAGTTTCCCGACACGGCCATGAAGACGTGTGACATCCTCTGCACCGACGGCGAGATAGTCCGCTATGCCGATATAGAAAGCAAGGGCAAGACACCCATCGGTGTTGTCTTCCATGTCAATCAGGATGGCAAGACGGAAGGAACTGGCTATGCTGTCTATCTTTGGGATGTGCCAATGGCCGCTTTCAGCGATAGTACAGGAATCAAACAGAACACCTCTGCCAATCCGGCTGCTTTTGACGGCAATGCCAATACCTACGCCATGTATGCCTCTGGTGTTTCATCTGCTGCCACTTCCGTCTTTGATATGTGGAAGTATGGTCAGAGTGCCTACATTCCCTCTGTCGCCCAGCTCCAGTTGCTGTATGCCTCCCGGAATGCCGTCAATAGCTACATCAGCAAATGCGGTGGTGACGTAATTCCAGCAGAGCCAAGTGAATGTTGGTATTGGAGTTCTACGGAGGTCAGCGGACAGGAGTCTGCCAAGGCGTGGCTCTTCTCCCTGGCTTCTGGAGCAATGCAGGAAACGCCAAAGACAGAGCCGCACAAAATACGCCCCATCATCACATTATACCATTAAATCAGCGTAAGAAGATAATCAGAAATGGAAGAAACCAAAGAACTTCAGACCGTCTATAAGATATTCCGAACACTCATCTACGTCTCTCTCGTAGTTGAGTTTTTCGAGTATGCCATAGACCCAGAGTTGATTGACTACTGGGGAGGCATCGTCTGCGATGTCCATGACCGCATGAAGCGGTGGTTTATCTATCATGATGGTAATCTCGTATGGAGCAAACTCACCACTATCCTCTGCATCTTTGTCACCTGTATTGGTACTCGCAACAAGAAACACATCGAGTTTGATGCCCGTCATCAGGTACTCTATCCCTTGGTCGGTGGCTTTTTCGTGACGCTCGTTTCCATGTGGCTCTTCAAGACCCGTATGGACACGCGCTTCTACACGATAGCCCTCAATATCTGGCTCTATATGGCAGCCTCCATCCTTGGAACGATACTCATCCATGTTGCCCTTGACAACATCAGCAAGTTCCTGAAGGAAGGGTTGCTCAAAGACCGCTTCAACTTCGAGAACGAGTCCTTCCAGCAATGTGAGGAGCTGATTGAGAACAAGTATAGCGTGAACATCCCCATGCGCTACTACTACAAGTCGAAGTTCCGCAAGGGATGGGTGAACATCGTCAATCCCTTCCGAGGTACATGGGTGGTCGGCACTCCTGGTTCTGGTAAGACCTTCTCCATCATAGAGCCATTCATCCGACAACATAGTGCCAAGGGCTTTGCTATGGTGGTGTATGACTACAAGTTTCCAACACTGGCCACAAAGCTCTACTATCACTACCGCAAGAATCTCGCTGCTGGCAAAGTACCCAAGGGTTGCAAGTTCAACATTATCAACTTCGTGGATGTGGAATACAGCCGACGTGTCAATCCTATCCAGCTGAAGTACATTCCCAACCTTGCTGCTGCCAGTGAAACGGCAGAGACCTTGCTTGAATCACTCCAGAAGGGTAAGAAAGAAGGTGGTGGCGGTTCAGACCAGTTCTTCCAGACTTCAGCCGTGAACTTCCTTGCCGCTTGTATTTTCTTCTTCTGCAATTACCGCAAGGTGCCGTATGACAAGAAAACCAACAAGCCCTTGGAGGCAGAGATGACCGAAGAGCCGAAGACCCATCGCCAGAAGCCGACTGGACGTGTCTTTGATGCAAACCACAATGAGGTCAGCCCTGACAGCTATTACTGGCTTGGTAAGTACAGCGACATGCCACATATCCTGTCCTTCCTCAATCTTGACTACCAGACCATCTTCGAGGTTTTGGAAACCGACCCAGAGGTTGCTCCTCTGCTTGGGCCGTTCCAGACAGCCATGAAGAACAAGGCTATGGAGCAGTTGGAAGGTATGATTGGTACGCTGCGTGTCTATACCTCACGTCTTGCCACCAAGGAATCCTACTGGATATTCCATAAGGACGGCGACGACTTTGACTTGAAGGTGTCAGACCCTGCCAATCCCAGTTATCTGCTGATTGCCAATGACCCTGAGATGGAGAGCATCATCGGAGCCTTGAACGCCCTTATCTTGAACCGTCTTGTCACTCGTGTAAATACCGGGCAGGGCAAGAACATCCCTGTGAGCATCATCGTCGATGAGTTGCCAACCCTGTATTTCCACAAGATTGACCGTCTTATAGGTACTGCGCGAAGCAACAAGGTAAGTGTGGCTCTCGGCTTTCAGGAACTTCCCCAGTTGGAAAGCGACTACGGCAAAGTTGGTATGCAGAAGGTCATTACGACCGTCGGTAATGTGGTCAGCGGTTCAGCCCGAGCCAAGGAAACGCTGGAATGGCTCTCTAATGACATCTTCGGAAAGGTTGTTCAGTTAAAGAAAGGTGTGACCATCGACCGTGACAAGACCTCCATCAACCTCAATGAGAATATGGACAGCCTTGTGCCGGCATCCAAGATTTCCGACATGCCGACAGGTTGGATATGTGGTCAGTCAGCACGTGACTTCATCAAGACCAAAACAGGTCGAGGTGACTCTATGAACATCCAGGAGAGTGCGGAGTTCCAGACCTCAAAGTTCTACTGTAAGACAGATTTTGACATGAAGGAAATCCAGAAGGAAGAAGCCGATTACGAGAACTACAAAATTCCTAAGTTTTATTCTTTCCCTTCCGTTGATGCCAAGGAGCGTATTCTGTACCAGAACTTCGTTTCCGTCAACCTCGATGTGAAGAATATGATCGATGAGATAAACAAATTCAAAGTACGCTAACAAAGTCCCATTGAAATGGGCCACATAATAGAAATGAGAGCAAAAACAATAGTATTGGCTTTTCTGACAGTAATGTGCCTGAATGCAAATGCTCAGGCACGGGAACCCTCAGAAAGCTCGTTAGAGACAGTAAGCAGTATCTACGCCTTGCCACCCTTTGAGCGAGCCGTATGCTGCATCAAGTATTATGAAGGTATGCACCGTAAGAAGGACTATCCTTATGTAGGCTATGGTCATAAACTAAGGCCAGGTGAGACTTATTCATCGAATATGTCTCTCAAAGAAGCTGATGCATTGCTCAGAAGAGACCTCCAGTCATTGTGTGCAATGTTCAGCAAGTATGGCAAAGACTCCCTTTTGCTTGCAGCACTTGCCTACAACGTAGGACCTGGCAAAGTCCTTGGTTGCAAAGGCAAGTGGCCTAAGAGTACGCTACTGAAGAAAATCGAAGCAGGAATCCGTGATTTCAAAGAAGACTATGTGCAGTTCTGTCATTGGAAAGGAAAGAAAGTTGCTTCGATTGAACGTCGTCGATATGCAGAACTGGCACTATTATATATCAGGTGATGGAAGATAGAGCCATAGATATGGAGGTTGACGGATTACGGTTTATCTCTCATGGTCATTATTATGACGGCATCAACAACTGGCTTTGCCACAAGTTGAAGGAGAATGATCCGCAAGCAATAACCTATTGCGCCCGTCAGTTAGTAAAGATGTTGCCCGAGAATGCAGTTGTAGTACCCATTCCCGGGCATCATGGCTTTGCACTTCAGACGCTCTATCTTGCAAGAGCCATCAATGAACAATCAGGTGGAATCATCCCAGTTGCCAATGTACTCAAAGGCAATAGCAGAATGTCTAACTATCAAGCCAAGAAAGAAGGTTCTTTGCTTCCTGCTGAAGAACTGGGTTTCCGTCAAGTGGCTCCTCTGCCTAAAGGGAAAGTCCCATATCTGTTGGATAATGTAGTCGATACAGGAACCACCGCCAAAGCTGCAATAAATGCACTTGGCGGTGGCATTGTCTTATCTTATGCAATGAGTAATTTACTGTTGGAATCTAATTCAAATAGGCAAGTGTTTCTCCGATGACTTGTTTCTTTTGTGAAAAGTAACTTGTCCTTTCATAACAGATTTGTTCATTGATGACATATCAACATCCTCCCATATATTATCGTGGAATGGAGATAATAGCCCCCAGAATCTTGAATAATTGAATTCGTTAGTAAAATCCACTTTATCTTGTAGTGTATTCGGGACAATAAATAAGAATTCTAAATAATTGAGATGAAAATCAACGAACAAATAAGGATATGACATATCAGTCACTTCTTTGCGAATAAATATATTCATGATTGGTTGTTCTTGCAACGAAGTATGTAGCCTTTTTTTAACAATTGGCAATGATTCTATATTATAATCACCATTTATCCATTTGATTGTGTTTGTTAGGTCTTTAAGTATATTTGACGGTAGGAACCCAATGGCATACTTACACATTGCTCTATAGACATTCTGTAATTTAATTACGTTCCCTTTATAATTATAAAAGATTTCAGAATCCGTTTCTTTGAGCAATATGTTTTTATCGAGGTTTGTTACGTATATATGGCCATCATTATCTTTAGAAAAATCAATACCACCTAAACGGAAATTTTTATGTGCAAGTGAATTAAACATTTCTACATAGTGAAAAAAGTCCTGTTCAATTGATAAACCGAACTTTTTATTACAGCTATCACACTCATCATTAGTTATAAAGCAAATATTTCCAAGTGCATGGGATATTGTGTGTGATTTGTTTTTAAATGTGACTTCAGGCATTGTCTTATTGCAATATCTGCAAACTCTATTGTCCTTTTGTTTTGTACCAATACGTATTGTTGACTTATCGGGGGAAATGGCATAAGGATTATATATCGAAAGGAAATTCCCATTTTCATAAATATACTCCTCCATTGTCTTATCTGCAGGAACTCCTGTTTCAAGTTCGCTTAAATATGCAAATGTCTGTTTAAGTTGTATATGAGATAATTGCTTGTCAAAAATGATAGCCATATAATTGTTACTGGTGCTTTTTTCTATAAGGTTCTTTAATTGTAATAGTTTCTTGAAATTTGTGTATTTAGTATATTTAGCGAACAATGCTTTGTATCTATTTTTTGCGAATTCATTAAGAAGTACTATGAAACCTTCGTGTTTCACTTTCTTTGTGCCATAAGTGGTAATGCGAACATCGTTAACAAACTCATTTATAATAGAATTGTTTATTGGATTTTCGGTATATTCTATATCGAAACAAACATTTTCATTGAGCGTTAAGAATTGAAGATTATATTTCATGCGCCTATCTTTCTATTTCAAGTAATTTTTATAAATACTTCTTCCTCTGAACTCTCGATACTCTACTTCATTAAGTGTAAGTGACAAAGGAGGAAAATCTATCTCGTCAATTAAAAATCCAATGTCATCCACGTCTGCTTTAGGTTCGGATAAACGTCCCAGCGTGACATGTAATCGGAATTCGGACTGGATTTTGGAACCCGTAAGAGTTAACTCATTCCGAATATTATTAACTAAAGATTGAAACACCTCTGGTATGCGGGTCGCTGTCAAGTGAAAAATAAACAAACCGCTCCAGGTAGAGAACACATCCAGTTTGTCGAATGTGATAGAAACGGCTCTTGCATTGTCCAGGTATTTGTGCATAATGGCTTCAACATTTGGTAAATTCTTTGTCTCGTCAAGAAAGGCCATAGTGATGTGGTAGTACCCGTTTTGCCAATATACAGGAATATCTTTCAATGCCTTTCTGAGTTCGCAGAACCAAGGAGCATCAAATGAGATGGGAACCTTTATTTCAAGATAGGTTTTCATTATGGCGTAATCAGTAAATTCTCCGAATCCAGCGTTTGCTGCTTTCCATTCCCCATTGAACATGCCATTTCTTGCCTGTTGTCTTGTCGATAAGGATAAACTGGTACATGTTTTTTGTTGGGTATAACTCAAATGATCCAGATCCATAGCCGTAGCCATAAGTCAAGTCATCAGAGTTTATGGAAACACTTCCTTCATTGTCAGAATCCAAAGACCATTGAACTTGTTCAATCATTCCTGTCTTTGTATCCAACTGCAAAAGTGTATAAATGTTCTCAGTTTGGTACAATTTGTAGCGTCCCTTCAGCGACGAGTTTATCTCCAAGTGCTCCAGCAACTGATTGTTAATCATCAGGAGCGTGTCGATTTGAGACAAAAGAGAATCCACCTTTTGTTCATACTTCACAGATCTTGCGTTGGAGTTTGTCTTTGCCGTCTGTGCGTTTATATTGATTGTTGAAATCAATAAAAGAAAGAATACAGCTCTTCTCATACTCGTAAAGTTTTAATCTGCCATCATTATCATTCCTGGAACCATCTTCATCTTCTTGCCACATTTGGGGCATCTTCCCTCGATGGGATTCCAGTTGTGTAAATTCTCGTTCTCAGCGCCACATTCAGGACATGTGGGGAAATACCTCTGACTGGCGAGTTCATCAGCTGAAATGGAAATAATCTGCTTGCATTTTGAACAGCGAAAGTTATAATACTCTCCCGACATAAGCCCATAATGGCCTGTGGGTTCTGTTTGCACCTCATACCCACATTCACATCTGTAAGTTCTTAATGTTGCCATACTTTTTTGTTTTAAGAAAAAATATCCGAATTCACAGCCGCAAATTTAGAGACCTATTGTGCAGCCTATCTTCATTGTTTGAAGAAAATGCACTCCCTTATCAATTTTCTTTCATCATTTCAAATGATGTCAGTTTCAATTTGCAAATATACAAAGAAATAGTAAAAATTGACCCTCAAATCAATTATTTTGCAAGAAAAATGAGAAATTCGTGCGGTAATCAGCGGTTTTTTCAGGAAATAATTGTATTTTTGCAACCTATAATCATTAAATTAAGTATATGGACAGTAAACCGTTGAACCGAATTAAGGTAGTGATGGCAGAGCGTATGGTTTCAAACAAAGAATTGAGCGATATGCTTAACAAGGACACTGCCACAATCTCCAGATGGGTGACAAATACATCCCAACCCACTTTAGAGAGCCTGATTGAGATTGCAAAGGCACTAAAATGTGATATTGGTGACCTTGTTCGCATGGACGATTCTACGATTCTCAAAAATCAAGAGTAACAAAAAATCTCCTCTGCTTATGCCTATCAATAAGAATGCGCTTTTGCGTTACCAGATACTTGACCGCTGCTTTAGCGATCGTCATCGACGCTATGAGATTGAAGACCTCGTTGACAAAGTCAATGAAGCTTTGCTCGACATGTATGGCAAAACGGTTAGCCTTAGACAAATACGTGCCGATATTACCTATATGCGTGACCGGGTTTCCTACAATGCCCCTATTGTAGCGCGTCCTATTGAAGGCAGAAGGTGTTATTACACTTATGAAGACCCACGTTTCTCCATCTTCAGCAATGAACTTTCAGTTGAAGAAGTGAAGAATCTCCTTTCGACCATTGACATGCTTGGTCGTTACCGTAGTCCAAAGAATGCATGGCTGGAAGAGGTCATTTCCAGTTTGGAACTTCGTTTTGGTATCAAGGCCAATCGAGAAAAGGTAGTTTCATTTGAACAGAATGAGCAGCTTAAAGGTATAGAGTTCCTTTCTGACCTTATTGATGCGACACTCAATCACCAACCTTTGTTGATGACTTACCGGCCATACAAAGGTGAGGAACAGACAATGGTCTTCCATCCGCATTATTTGAAGCAATACAATACTCGATGGTTCATATTTGGACTGGAAGATCATGGCGAATATGGTATGAGTCCTGTAAATAAAGCTCTTGACCGTATTGTTAAGTTTTCAATTGCAAAAGTTCCATTCGAAGAGAATACTACAATTGACTATGAGAACTATTTCAACGACATAGTTGGGGTCACACACAACAGCAAACACCCAGATATTGAACATGTGGTACTGAAGTTTGCAAAGGAACGATTCCCCTATGTTGTATCGAAACCGATTCATCATAGTCAACAGATTGTGAATGCAGATGAAGGAATCCTCTCAGTTGATGTACGTGTAAACCGCGAGCTGGAGCAAAACATTTTCTCATTTGGTAATCAAGTTGAAGTGCTATCTCCAGAGTGGTTTCGTGATCAAATCATAGAAAAATATAAAGAAATCGTAAAAATCTACAGATTGTGAAGATAGACTGCACAGATGTAATTCATCTTTGCACATGATAATTAAATACAGAAGTTAAAAAAGTAAGATATGAGTACAGAAGATAGACAGAAACAGACGACAGTCAATGTTCAAGAGAAAGCCAACTTGATTTGGGCTATTGCCGACAAACTGGTTGGAGTATATAAGCCGCACGAATACGGCAACGTCATACTGCCGATGTGTGTGGTGAAACGCTTCGAGGACACATTGGCACCTACCAAGCAAAAGGTGCTCGATATAAATAAACAGCTTGACGAGGACGGCATTACTGTGAAGCAGGGATTCCTGGAGAAGGCTGCTGGTCAGAAGTTTTACAACCTCTCACCATTTACCTTTGAGACGCTTCTCAGTGACCCTGAGAACATCCGTGAGAACTTCGAGTCGTACCTGAACCATTTCTCGGAGAATGTCATCGATGTGATACACCGCATGAAGTTCCAGCAGGAGATTGAAACGATGGCAGAGAATGGACTTCTCTATCTGGTCATCAAAGAGTTCTGTACGGAGAAAGCTTACTTAGGTGCCGATAAGGTGAGTTCAGTTGATATGGGTTACATATTCGAGGAACTGGTACGCAAGTTCTCTGAAAGTTATGACGAACATGCTGGAGCACACTTCACCGCTCGCGACATAATCAATCTTATGACAGAGCTGCTTGTGGGTGAAGATGAAGAGCGTCTGGAAGAGGAAGGAATCACCGCCACCATCTACGATATGGCAATGGGCACCAGTCAGATGCTGGGCTGTATGAGCGACCGCCTCTTGGAGATAGATCCTGATGCCGACATCACCACCTACGGACAGGAACTGAACGAACAGACTTTTGCCATTGCTAAGGCAGACACACTCATCAAGGGCGGAAACGCCGACAACATGCGACAGGGTGACACCTTGGGCGATGACAAGTTCGACGGTTATAAGTTTGACTACATCATTTCAAATCCCCCATTCGGTATTGAGTGGAAGACAAGTAAGGCTGCTGTTGAAGCCGAAAACAAGAAAGGTGCAGCCGGACGCTTTGAGCCAGGACTGCCAGCCATAGGCGACGGACAGCAGTTGTTCCTGCTTAATGGTGTGGCGAAATTGAAAGATACGGGGCGTATGGCGATTATTCAGAACGGTTCGCCACTATTTAAGGGCGATGCTGGCAGTGGCGAGAGCAACATTCGAGGCTACTTGCTGGAGAACGACTGGCTGGAAGCCATCGTCCAATTGCCTAACGATCTTTTTTATAACACTGGCATTGCTACCTACATCTGGGTCATCACACGCAACAAATCGGAAGAGCGTCAGGGTAAAGTACAACTTATAGATGCCTCACAGTGCTATGAGAAGCGTCGCAAGACGCTTGGCAACAAACGTGTTGAAATCACCAAAACGGCCCGCCAGCTCATCATGCAGGCTTACCACGATTTCACTGATGGTGTGATGACGGCAATAGCATCTGACAATACTAAGATTCGTGTGGAGAGCAAGGTGCGCCAGAACGACTACTTCAAGTATAGTAAGATATTTATAAAGGCTCCTGAGAAAGACACCGAGATTATTCCGTGGCTGATTGACCGTAATGAATACTTACAAAAGAATGTTGCGCCATATTTGCCAAACTTTGTTGTGGATGAGAAGAAAACAAAGATTGGCTACGAGATTCCTTTTACTCGTGAATTTTACAAATATACGCCGCTTAAATCCTCTGTTGATATATTCGAAGAGTTAAAAGGACTTGAACAGCAGGAAACGGAAATCATGAACAAGATTTTGCATTGATATTGTATGAGACATTATAAAGATAGCGGAATAGAGTGGATTGGAAAGATTCCTGAGACGTGGGCATATAAACGTTTCAAGTATTCTGGGGTATTTGAGAAAGGAAAGCTGCCACATTCTTCAAATTTAGAAAGAATCGGATTGCCTATCTTTGGTGCTTCAGAAATGCTGGGAAAAGATGCTCGAACATATACAAGTGATACCACGGTTCCGAGGTGCAAGGTAGATGACATCTTGATTTTGTGGGATGGTGCCAATGCTGGTATTACTGCTTCCGGCTTGGATGGTGTAGTATCTTCAACCGCAGTAAAATATACATGTATAGATAAATCTATTTTGTCAAAATACGCAGCTTATTTGCTTAAATATGGTGAGCATTATTTTAAGGAAAAGGTCAATGGAACTACCATTCCGCATATGAACATGGCTTATATCAATGACATTCCATTATTATGTCCACCATTTCTAGAGCAACTGCGTATAGTTGATTATCTTGATTCGAAGTGTGAGGAGATAGATTTACTCATTGGGCTGCAAGAACAGATGATTGAGAGATTGAAAGCTTATAAGCAGAGCGTCATTACCGAAACTGTCACAAAAGGTCTTGACCATAATGTTAAATTGGTACCCTCTGGCATAGATTGGATTGGTGATATTCCAGAAGGATGGAAAGATGCTCCCGTAAAAGCTATTTTGCAAAGAAGATCTGAGAAAAATAATCCAGTAAAAACAAAAGAACGTTTGTCGCTATCTATAGATAAAGGCGTTACACTCTATGCTGAAAAAACAACGAACCTTGATAGATTCAAAGATGATTTTACTCAGTATCAGTTGGCATATCCTAATGATATTGTGCTAAACAGTATGAATATGATAGTAGGTGCGGTTGGATTATCAAATTATTATGGATGCGTTAGTCCTGTGTATTATGTTGTGTATAGCAAATATAGTGATATTGATATAAAATATTACTCATATTTACTAAATACACAACCATTAAGAGATGTTTACCATTCACTCGGAAAGGGCATATATGCAATTGAAAGAGGTGAAGGACGGGTGAATACGTGTAGGCTGAAAGTATCGTATGAAGATTTCGGTGTAATACGTGTACCAATTCCTCCACTTTCTGAACAGAAGAAGATTGTCTCATATCTCGACGAGAAATGTGCTGACATCGACCGCCTTATTGTCTTGAAGCAGCAAAAGATCGAGAAGCTGAAGAACTATAAGAAGAGTGTCATCTACGAAGTAGTGACAGGTAAGACAATTATGGAATAAAAAATATAAGATATGGACAACAACGACCTGAAAGAACGCGATTTTGAAGCCTACATAGAGCATTGGCTGACAACAGAGGGCGGCTACACAAAAGGCGACCAGTCCACCTACGACAAGGAGCGGGCTATCGACTTGAAGACGCTCATAAAGTTCCTTCGCCTGACACAGACGAAGAAATGGGAACTGTATGAAAAGAAATATGGTGCCCAAACAGAAGACCGCCTCTACAACGTGTTACAGGACAAGATTCATGAACGTGGCCTTATATGGGTGTTGCGAAATGGCATTGATGACCTAGGCTTTAAGTTCAAGTTGGTTTATTTTGAACCAGCCAGTCCTCTCAATGAGGAACTGAATTTGCACTACCAGCAGAACATCTTGGAGTGTACGCGCCAGTTTGCTTATTCTACTCAGAACCATAACACCATTGATATGGTGCTCTCGGTAAACGGAATTCCCATAGTAGGACTGGAATTGAAAAACCAACTGACTGGTCAGAACGTGGAGAACTCACGCCAGCAATGGATGAACGACCGTGACCCAAGAGAGGAACTATTCCAGTTTAATCACCGTATCTTGGCTTATTTTGGTGTGGATTTATATGAAGCTATCATGGCCACCGAACTGCGTGGGTCTCAGACGTTTTTCATGCCGTTCAATCAAGGAAGCAATGGAGCCGGGAATGTGGGTGGTAAAGGCAACCCTGAAGCCCCAGAAGGTCAATATACAACGAGCTACCTATGGGAGCATGTGCTCAATCGCCGGATGTTGCTCTGTATCTTGCAACGCTATATCTCCTTACAAGAAGAGGAACGCATTAGCATCCATAAAACAACGGATGGTAAGATAAAGCAGGATAAGAAGAAAAGCGTGAAGATTATCTTCCCACGCTATCATCAACTCGATGTTGTTGAAAAGTTATTGGCAGACACTGCAGAGCATGGTTCTGGCAAGAACTATCTTATACAGCACTCTGCTGGCTCTGGCAAGTCTAACTCCATAGCTTGGGTGGCATATCGTTTGGGCGCATTGCAGAATGCAGAACTGAAGCCTATGTTTAACTGTGTGTTTGTCATCACTGACCGTCGAATACTTAACTCACAGCTTCAGAAGACTATACTTGGTTTCGACCATGTTGACGGTACTGTAGAGACTGTTAAGGACAGTGATCCATCAACAAAGCTGAAGACTTTGATTAACGATGATAACTCACGTATCATTATCTGTACGCTTCACCGTTTCCCTCTTATCTATAAGGAAGTGAACAAGAATACTGGCAAAAAGTACGCCCTTATAGTGGATGAAGCCCATTCGTCTCAGACAGGTAAGGCCGCTGAGAAGATGAAAGCTGCCTTGGCCGACACAGACGAAGCTCTGCGTGAGATGGCTGCTATGCAGGACATTGCTGAGGAGGAATTGGAGAAGCAACGTGACGAAATCATGGATACGCTGCTAGCACAGGGTCAGCATAATAACCTGTCATTCTATGCCTTCACCGCAACACCGAAGCCTAAGACACTTCGTACTTTTGGTATCTGTACTCATCAAGATATTGACCCGACGAAATGCCGCTATGAAGCATTTCATACCTATTCAATGCTACAAGCAATCGAAGAAGGATTTATTAAGGATGTATTGTTGAGCTATACGCCCTATGGCGTGAGCTACGAGATAACCAAGCGTATTACAGAAGACCCAGAATACGAAGAGACACCAGCTACTAAAGCTGTCAAGGCATTCCATGACAATCATCAACATGTGGTTGATAAGAAGTGTGCTATCATCGTTGAGAAATTCCGTGAGGTAACGCTTCCGGCCATGCAGGGCAAGGCAAAGGCTATGGTTGTGACTGCCAGCCGTGCTCATGCCGTTCGCTATTACTTGGCCATCAAAGCTTACTGTGAAAAGCAGGGCTATACGGATGTACATCCATTAGTAGCCTTTTCTGGTAAGGTTGAGTATCAAGGACAGGAATACATAGAAACAGCCATGAATTCTACGCCCGATTACAAGATTAGTGAAGCAGGACTGCCGTTGTTCTTCGCCTCCGACCTTTATAACATATTGGTGGTAGCCGATAAGTACCAGACAGGTTTCGACGAGCCGTTGCTGCACACTATGTTCGTAGATAAGAAGTTGCGTGATGTGAAAGCCGTACAGACATTAAGTCGCCTAAACCGTGCTCATCCAGATAAAGTTGATACCTATGTGCTCGATTTTGTGAACGACCCTGAGGACATCAAGAAGAGCTTTGAACCGTTCTACACTGGCACAGAACTCATCAAACCGATGGATTTGAACTCAGTCTTCACATTGCGCGATAATATCCGTGAGCTGAACCTTTGGACAGACCAGGACGAGCAACGAGTGGAAGACATTGTGAAGACGGTGAAAAAAGATGATCCTACAAGACTTGGTAAGTTATCTAATGCTTTCAAGGGTGTGGTTGACCGTTTTATCCAGTTGGATGAAGATACTTTCTACACTGTGCGTGGACAGATAAAGCAATTTGTACGCTTCTACAACTATTTGGCACAGGTAGAGCGTACCTATAATCGTGACCTCTATCGTACTTATATCTATAGTGAATTGCTGCTAAAGTTGCTACCCAAAAAGAAACAAGACCCCATCGATCTGAACAAGCAGCTAATGCTAGTCAATTCTAAGATAGAGGCAGGAGAGACGCAAAGTATTCACCTGGATAAGAATGCAGGTGGTTTGTCAGCTACGAAACCAGGTGCCGGTAATGGACCTGATGATAAGCGTGACCTGCTGTCGAACATCATTGACAAAGTAAACATGATGTTCCGGGGCAACTTCACCAAGGAAGACCGTGTTTTGGTAGAGAGCATCTACGATAAGCTTAACCAGCCGAAGGTACGTCGCAAACTGACCAAGCAAGCCAAGAACAACGACCCGAAGCAGTTTGCAGAGAGTATCTTCCCTGAGGTGTTTGCCGAGGCTGCACAGGAATGTTACGGCGACCAGATGGAAGCATTCCGTCGCCTCTTCCAGAACCATGACCTCTATAACAGCATCATGTCACAGATGGGCGACATGATGTACGCTAACTTCCGTGCTCAGGACGAGGCCGTGTTTAATCCAGAACGATTCAAGGAGAAGGTGCTTCCTGTAATGCAAGCTGAGTTCGGTGATATTCAGAGAGAAATCAAGCCATACCCTATAGTAGCAGATTGGCTCGTCAAGGTTATTGCCGCAGAAACGGCTCCTTCGATGGACGGTGCAAATGATGTGTTGCAGAATGCCTTCAACCGCCTTTACTGTTCACCCCGTAAAGTGGCATTCATGGACAAGAAAAGCCATTTCCGTTCTTTAGTAAGCTATTTTGAGGTATTCTTGAAGAAAATCTATTTCATTGAGAACGGCAAGGAAATGGTAGTCACTCGTGAAAATGCCCGTCCAGGTGAAATGCCCTCATTGGCCGACTGTATCTACCAGACACCATGTCTGAAACGACTGAAGTACGAGCCGGATTCAAGTAAATTCAAAATTTGGCTCCAGCAACTGCGTGACTGGCGCAATGAACATTCGCATCAGGCACCGATAGCCACTGAAGAGGAGTATGATGCCGCTATTCACATCGTCACAACTCTCTACCTCTATGTCACGGCATACAACATAACGTTGCTACAGCCTAATACGAAGGCTTAGTAAGTTACATCTTAAATCACCTGAAAGTTTTAGAACTAAGCAGCTGAAAAAAGATTATTATTTCGTTGATATATACGCCAGTTCGGGATAAGAATATAAATAAAAAAGTTGGTAATCTCGCAAATA
>OMFY01000169.1_pt1 | contig 50523 bp, 54 predicted proteins | sample 1645701 | NCBI WGS metagenome assembly OMFY01 (sample SAMEA103958111, study PRJEB25191) | human gut metagenome | biome: human-associated habitat [ENVO:00009003]; feature: intestine environment [ENVO:2100002]; material: feces | place: Germany | collected 2013/2015
GTCAAGGTCGGTCTCGCCCTTGACGTTGAGCCAGCCGTCGATCGTCTGGTTCCCGCCGATGTGGGAATTGCCGGTGATATCCTGATTGCCGTCGATCGTCTGATCTCCGTTGATCTGCTGATCCCCGTTAATCGTCTGCCCGTCGCCTTCTTCACCATTCCCTACAGTCTGGTGATGGCCGACATCAAGATCACCGCCGATATTTCCGTTGCCGTCAACATCCTGATCGCCGCCGACGTGGTGATCACCAGTCACATCAGAGTCTCCATCTACGTTAGAATCGCCTTTTGTAGTGGAATCACCTTCAGTAGTCTGATCGCCTTTTACGGTCTGATCCTTGTCAATCGTGGAGTTCCCTTTGATCGTCTGATTTCCTTCTTCATCAATGGTGCCGCCGTTGAAAATCTTCAATTCTTCTTCGGTGAGAATCTGGGAAACCTGGGTGACGATAGCGTGTTCAAGAATGGTATCTGGGTGGGCGGCTTCTTCAAAGGTGTTGAACCAGTCATTGCCTTTGCTTCCGCCCGGCGTGAATACGGTGATGATCTTGTAGGTGTTGTCGGTTTTATCCAGACCGAGGAAATACCCTTTTACAAGGTTCGGGTTGCCGCCGTCCTGATCGCAGTAGTCGCCGCCAAGGAAGATCCCGTTTTTAGCGGCTTCAAGCAGGTTTTCATCCAGTGTGCCGGAGAAAGATGTAGCGCCAGCGACCTGCGGGAATAAAGCGCCGAATCCTAAGAGGGCAGCCGCGGCAAGCGCCGCCAGCCTTTTTCTGCTGGAATGGAAACGGCTGCCTTCCCGTAAGACTTTCTTTACATATGATGTTTTCAAAGATCTCATCCTTTCTTGCAGGACGGGGACGGAATCTTTGTTTTTACATCACCGCGTCCTGCGTGTTTTCCTGCGCTTCATGCTCTTTCATGAGCTGGTCGAGAGCTTCCATGAGCTTCGCATTCTGCGCTTTCAATGCGGAAATTTCTCCTTCCATTTCCGCGAGTTTCTGAGTAACTTCCGGCGATGCGATCCGTTTCGAGCCTCCGGGGCCGAAGCGGAAGGAGAGCCCGCCGGAAATCATGTTTTCGTTGTAGCCGAGGGTCGTTGCGAAATTGAGCGCTACATCTTTATTGAAGTAGTACTTCATACCGAGGGCTGTGGCCTGGTGAGACTTGTAGCTCCCGAAGCCGACCGCGAAGGAGAGCTTCTGCCCTTCTTCGTATGGCATGTAGTCAAGCCCTGCGAGCGCTGCCGTTCCGGCCGCCACTTCGCCGATCTCCGTCCCCTGGCGGGAAAGTTCCTGCGTTACGGACAGGCCGTTTCCAAGGAATACATCCGAGGCGGTCAACGTACCGTCGATCACCTGGTCACCGGCGATATGGGAGCTTCCCGCTACGTACTGGTCTCCGCCGGTATAACTGTTGCCGGATACGGCAAAGTCTTTGCCGACGACGAGGCTTCCGCCGATCGCTTCATCGCCCTTGACGCCCAAGCCGCCGTCAATGTAGCCGTTGCCGTGGACGGTGAGATCCTGATCCACCGTCGCGTTTCCGCCGACGTGCGCGCCGCCGGTCACATCGAGATCCCCGTCCACGTTGGTGTCATGGAGATAGGAGGTGCCGTCCACGATGAGGTCCTTCCCGATGTGTTCGGAACCCAGCGTGGTGCTGTCCCCTTTAACAAGAGAATCGCCGTCGGTCGTGCTGTTGCCGTGAGTGATCAGGTCTTTTCCGATCTCCTGCGAGCCGAGGATGGAGGAATCTCCTTCGACACGCTGGTTACCGTGAATGGTCTCATTTCCAGCCACATACTGATCTCCGCCTACCGTGGAGTTGCCATCCGTGTAGGAGTTGCCGTGGGTGTGGCTGTTGCCGTCCACATCAAGCGCGCCATCAACATTGAGATTCTGGTCAACGTCAAGGTTCCCGCCATAGTGTCCGTCGCCCTGAACGTCCTGATCCCCAGTGACCGTCTGATTCCCATCAACGCTCTGGTCTCCGGTAACAGACTGGCCGTCCTGTACCCACTGGTGACCGTGGACGGTCTGGTCGCTATTGATCGTCGAGTTGCCGGTCACTGTCTGATTTCCGTCGACGTTCTGATTACCGGTAATATCCTGGCCGTCTTCTACGGTCTGATGACCATGAATGGTCTGATCGCCGGTCACAGTGGAATCTCCGCCTACGGTCTGGTCGCCGGTCACTTCCTGATCGCCGTCGACTTTCTGTCCGTCGCCGTCAGCGCCGGAGCCGACGGTCTGGTACTTGTTGATGATCTGGTTGCCTTCAATGGTCTGGTTCGCAACGGTAGAATCCCCGTTGATGATCTGATCACCTTTGACCGTCTGGTCGTTATTTACCGTCTGATCGCCGTCGATAGTGGAATCACCTTTGATGTGACTTGATCCATCAACTTCCTGATCGCCATTTACATGAGCGCCCCCGGCTTCGCCAACCAACGTAAGGGTGTAATTATGAAGATGGCCCCCCTTATGCTCATAACCATATTCATAGTGATAAAGAACATATAAGTTGCCGTCATCTCCCTTTACAAGATAACGATACGTATCTGTAATGTCCCCATCCCAGCCGCCTTCACCAGGCGACAAATTGTCAGTATGCAAATGGTAAACTTCGGCTCCAAATTGAACTAAATCGGAATAATCGGAGCTCGAAATATTAACAGTTTGCCCAGCAGTTAAATCAGCTACAGATGACCAGTCAAAAGCACCGGCAGCCTGAGGTAAAAATACGCCCGTGCTGGAAAGTAACGCCGCGATCGATGCGGCTAATACCTTCCGGGGGGGGGCGAGTAAACATAATGTTTTTCTTCAAGAGAAAGACCTTCTTTCCTTTTTGAAAAAATGAAAAACAGGAATAAGAAAAATCCTCAGCGCTCATAAGGACGAATGCGGATATCCGTATTGAGGATGACGTTGAACTGATACCCCTCACGGATCGTGCCGGTCGGCCGGAGATCCGCATTCTGCTCTTTCACCATGTCTTCAATACCGGACAGCATTTCTCCGATCGCCGCGTCCCTTGCTTCCTCTCCGGCGCTCCGGTTATCGCTCCAGCGGGAACTGCTGTCGTCATCATCCGTTGCGCCCGCGACGATACCGCCGAGGATCGCTCCGGTCAAAATGGAGCGCGTCTTGAGCCAGGTATGACGGGTATACTGATCTTTCACACCGGAATACCCGATGCCGTCGATCGCACGGTAATCCGGCAGATCGATCGAATGGCCGTTAGGAAAAATCACGCGGCTGAACGAAATATCAATACGCCTCCCGTTCATCCCCATCGGGTCGCCGATCAACCGGCTCCCGGCCGGAATGAGAAGCTGCGTACCGGTCACAGAATCAAAAACATCCTGACGGACAACGGCGATGATGATCGTTGTTGCGTTGTCGGAAATGATCGGCGTAAGCAGCGTGGCAGGGATCACAGTGCCCGCCTGGAGCACGTTATCCGCTTCGGCCAGCTCGTAATAATAGGAAGATGATCTTCCGTCGGCGGGAGCCGCTTCGGCGGAAAATCCCGCCGGGAATAAAAGCGCCAGCCCCGCAAGAACGAAGACAGAGTATCTGCGGTTCATCTGATCTCACCTCCCCATGACCTGGATGTAATCGCTGTCTCCGTCCTGCGGAAGAACATCATTGTAATAACGGTTTGCCGGACTTTCCGTCCGGGCATTTCCCTTCGGAGCATTCGCGTTCTTATCGGAACCGCCGAGGTCAAAGAAAATGGCGCTGCGTTTCGCTTTCGCGTCTTCGCTGTATGCCGCGGCCTCATCGTCGAGCGCCCGCTTGTACCGAGCCGTCTCCGCGTCAAGGCTGTACTGCTCAGACGGCGTGAGCTCTTTTTTCTTTTCCGTTTTTGCAGAAGAGGCTCCCGCCGAAGAACGCGCCGTCTTCTTTTCAACGACGGTGTTCTCCTCTTTCGTCGGCTTCGTCTTCCCGTCCTGGGCGTTCTTCTTTCTGCCCTTCGCGTTCGCCTGAGCCTCATCATTCATCTGCTTGAGGTTTTTCATCTCGATCTGCTGGACGCTCTGATCATTCAGCACGTCGCCCTGTACCGTCATCGCCGACGGCTTCCGGCGGTCACCGCGGTCATCATGGAAACAGGATGAGAACATCACCGCGCAGAGGATTATGAGAAACAGACCGCCTCCGCCATAGAGGAATATGGGATTGAGGCGTTTATCCTTTTCCGGTGTCGCGGTGAGATCCACTTTGTTATCCGGAGCATGGGAAGGGAGCTGCGGAGCTTCGCTGCCCCCGTCGGCCTCCGCCCCTGTTTTTATTTCTTTTTTCTTTGCGAGATTCTTTTCCCGGATCTCGCGGATCTTATTCATCCAGCTCACTGCTCATTCCCTCCTTCGCTTTCCAGCACATCGGCGAGACGGTTCAGCGCATCATCGGTATCGTTATCCTGCTGTTCCGGCTGGCCGTTCGCGGCGCGGAGCACTTCAAGCTGCCGCGCCCGTTCTTTCTCCGCGAGCCGTTCTTTGAGCGTAGGCAGCTTCGTATCGCGGAGCTCGACCGTATCCAGCTGGTGCTTCCCGGCACGGAGCGATTCTTCAGACAGCTCTTCCGATGAAGCGCTGTTGAACTGAATATCTCCCGCGCTCGGCACCTTCTCGTTCTCATCTATGCGTTCAATGAGAAGGAACTGCTTCTGTGAGAACTGGAGCTTCATGTTGTTCATCACCCGGTCGATCTCAAGAAAATTTCCCTTAAGCCGGTAGTTGGCAAGCTGAAGCTTGGATTTATCAAAATCGTCATAGTAGTAAATGACCGGCATGTTCTGCGTATTGTCCGGCGTGATCTCGATATACGTTTTTGAGCCGTCATCGAATACGGATTTGGGAATCAGCTTCTCAGTGACGTTTTTGTTTTTCACGCATTTGTAATTCCTGTGAATGCGGGAAGCCCGTTCGCGTGCTTCGGCGATTTCCGCGTTTGCTTCATTCATCGCCGCCGTTTTCGCGGCCATAGCGGCCTGCCGTTCCTGCTCATCTTCCACCGGATAATTCCAGCGGACGGCGAACTGCACGTAATTCGGATTTTCCGCCGTAACGAGAAGCCGATACGACCGCCGCGACGTATTGATGATCACGTTCGTCGTGCTCTCCGCGAGCGGCTTGATATACACATGCGCGTGACCGGCCACGTCATCTTTTTCCACCGCCCACTGAAGCGTATTGCCCGCCGCGACTTTCTGAACGGCTTCATCCGGCCGTAGCACGATATCCGTCACATAGCCGACCTTCGTATAAACCACGTACTGATCGTAGGGCGCGTAATTGAAGACCGCCGCGCTTCCGTCATACGAAACAGGATCTTCCACATATCCGTTTTCCGCTCCGGCCGAAACGGTGAGCATGGCGCACGCCATGACTGCAAGGGCAAGCGTTTTAACATTCTTTGATCTCATCGCTTACCTCCCCGCCATTTCCGGCGCATAGGAGAAGTCCGTAATGAAGAGGCCGATCGGATTCAGTACGAGGTCTTCCTTCTTTGTGATCGTCTCCGTCTTCACCGCGAAGTTGCCGGTGTAATACGTGTCGACCGGAACACCGCCGCCGTCGGCGGACGATTCTTTCCAACGTACGGTGTAAGTATTGCTCTGTCCGGCAATGGGCTGTACGGAAAGGATCTCCACTCTCGTATTGATATGGCCGATGCGGGCGGTGAACTCCGGCAGGTACAGGTTCTTATACTTGTTGGCCGCCTCCGGGGTCATGAACTTCACGGCCCGGTTCACGCTGCGCTGCAAAACGTTCTTGTCTTCCGGCACGCTTCTGATCCCTTCCACAAAACGGGACAGGAAATACGAGATCTCTGCGTCCGTCGGCTCAACGTTCCGCTGTTCCAGCGCGCCGAGGGACATCACGTAACCTGTTTTCTCATCCACATGGATCACGTAGGGCACATACGTCGCCTTCGTGCCGATGTACACAACCGAGAGGATGCACACAAAAACGAGGAATACGAGGATATACGAGATGCGCTGCCACTTCAGGATCTGCATATCCTTCATCGTGAGCATGGTGCCCACATTCTTCGCGCCCCGATCCGCCGCCTCCGAATACGTTTCTCTTTCACTCATTCACTTCATTCCTCCTTGCGCCTTGCGCTTTTTTTCGTTCGGTGATATTCTTCAATCAACGGCAGTTTATATTTATTTCGCACCGAGCGAAAATATTTTAGCCGTTAAACTACCGGAATTATAAGCAATTATCGGCGATTTGGGAACAGGCCGGACGTTTGGACGGCCTCTCAAAAAACCCGTGAGCGATTTTTCCTACATATATCTAACATATTTATAAATTTTGCGCAGACGTGGAATTATGCGGTATTATCGGAGAATTTGGGAACAGGCCGGACGTTTGGACGGCCTCTCAAAAAACCCGTGAGCGCCCACTTACCAATAGAATACTTGTTCGGGTATGGTAAACCATTCCGATCCCGCATTCTATTGCGTGGGCCCCCTCTGCCGAGAGCCTGATTGCCTGCGTACCGCATGCCTTTACTGAAATGAGCACCTATCACGCAACGATGAAAATCATGAGAGCAGGAAAAACAATGAGTCATCTGGCTTACATCACAAGAACAGGAAAATACCGGTCAAAACCCGACCTGCTTTTCACAAAAAGCGAAAACCTTCCTGACTGGGCAAAAAATGCCAACGATTTCTGGTGTAAAGCAGATGAAGTAACACAGCAAAAAAACAAAAAACAGACAGGTGTAGAAAGACCAACCTCAAGAACCGGCCGTACATGGGACTTCGCCCTGCCAAATGAGCTCTCAAATGAAGAACTCATCCGCTTCACGGATGAATACCTGAAAAAACAATTTCCAGATTACCCGTACACCTATGCCATTCACATCCATGAATCGGCGATCCATCAAAAAAGAAATCCCCACGTGCACGTAATTTTTACCGAATACAAAATGAATGACCGTGCCCGCCAACTTGATAAAGAAACCTTTTTTGAACGCCACGGCATAAGCCGAAGCGGAAAAGAATACGGCGGAGCGGAAAGAGAGTGGGATCTTTACGGACGAACCGGAAAAAAACTCCGCGAGCTCCGGCGCAATCTCGCTGATGAGATCAACCGGGCATACGAAGAAAAGGGGCTCCCCCAGCGCGTCACCGAAAAATCCATCGAAGTACAGCGCGAAGAAGCCCTGAACGCAGGGAACATCCGGCAGGCCGATGCCTTCGACCGGCCGAAGCCGAAACGGCTCGCCCCGAAAAAATTCAAAAAATATCAGGAGGTGATATCCCGAAAAGTCCGCGAAGGCTGGCGCGATGCCGATCTGTCCGACATCCGGGATAAGGATGTTGTCGACCGGATCTGCCAGGAATTTGAAAAGCAGGTCAACGCGGAAGCGCTCGACCGCATGGCAAGAGAGCAGATCATGGAAGCGACGGATCAGGAAAAACTCGCCGCCGTGAAAGAGCAGCTCCGGGATATCGCCGTATACAAAACAGCTCTCCCCACCAGAGAAGAGAGCTGCGGAACCATCGCCAAAACAGCGGAACGCGAACTGAGAAAGCGCGAGAAGAACCTTCTCCTCGCCCACACCCGGACACGCATCCGCCCCTTGCAGAAAGAAAAATACAAAGCCGAACTCAACCAGAAATTGCAGCGCATGGAAATGGAAACACTGCGATCCGCATCCGACGAAGAAAAGATCCGCGAATACGCAGTCCGCCTCTTCGCCGAGCAGGCAGCCGGCGAGAAACTCACGGCCGCCCTTTCCGGCGAAGAGCTCACAAAAGAAGAACGAGAAGACCTCTTCACCCTTAAGGAAATGGCCGCGGCCGCCATGGAAAGGGCGAAGAAAGCGGGAATCACGGAAGAATTTGTGGAAGCTCACCGCGAAGAGATCGACCGCTACACGGAAAGCCTGCGTCTCCTCAACATCATTGACAAGGGCGCGGGCGAAGACAAGGATCATACCGCTATGACATACGACCATCAGGCCGTAAAAGACCCGCGGCAGAATCTTCTTGACGCGCGCGTCGCCGAACTGATCAACGAATACCGGAAGCGTCTCTACGGCAAACCGATCTTCCGGTACGACGAAAGCAGCGAACTGGATCAAAGAAGAAAACAGCTCAAACGCTGCGAGAAAAGAAAGCACGTTTCCCCCGCTGTACGGCAAGCCGTAAAGAATGCCCTCTCCTTCACCCGCAGGAAGCATGATCAGATCATGCTCCGCGCAGAGCTTGAGGTCTTCCCCGGAACGGAAAAGGATAAAAACCTTTCCGACGTCGAAAAATACGCGGAAGACCGGCAGAAGGATTACATCAAAGCCTTCTACCGCCTCACGCCGCACAGCGCAGAGTATGAACTCAAAAAGCTCATTGACGAAGACAGCGGAAAGGAGCTCAAGACCCTCCGGGAAAAGCTTCGCTCCGCGGAAGCAAAACGGGAACTGTGCAAAAAAATGAAACGGCCGGCCGGAAAAATCGAGGATCAGATCACTGCCCTGCGCCGTTCCATCGCGGAAAAAGAAAACAGCCTTCGCACGCGGGAACGCATAGCGAAAGCTGCGGAAAATTCCAAACGATCCTGGGAAGACTGGCCCGCAAACCGCATCGAACTCCGCCGAAAAGAGCAGAAACTCGCCGAATGGCTGCGCGATGTTCCTCTCCCGAAATACCGGGAAGAAAGCATCAGAAAAACGCTCGAAAAATTCAAAAACAAAACATCGCGGCAGACGCTCCTTGATTACGCTGTCCGCGAAAAATTCGCAGAATACCAGAATCGAGTCGATGTCCTCCTTCCCAAATCTGAAAAAGCCTGCGCTCTCGATCTCATCAGAAAAGCCTCCGGCGGAAAACTCGATGCCATCGACGGAGAGATCAAATACCTGCGGAAACTCAAGCGGAGCACACCGGCTGAAGACCTTCAGCGGCATGCCAATCTGGACAACCGGATCAAGGAAGCTTCGACTGAGCGCAGCGAACTCATCGCGTCGTATACGACACCGGAACTCCTCGCAAAAGCCGCTGAGCAAAAAGCCGCCGCGGAACTTGACCTTGAAAAAAACATCCACTCGCTCCGCTCAGAACAGGCCCGGCTCGTGCTGAAACAGCTCTCGCGCCGTCATATCTCGCCGCAGACGAGACACTACTGCGAAGAGATCCTCAAAAAGGCAACCAAAAAGATCGACGCAAAGGAAATGGAACGAGAGCGCCGCGTCCTGATGTATCGCAGACACACCCGGATGCTGCGGCAGAAGATGAACGGCCGCATAAAGACCTCCCTGCCGAAACAGGAACTGGAAAACGCCATAGCCAGCATGGGCAAAGACATTTTCGATCTGCCGAAGACCGGCACCGGCCGGGCGAACCTCAATATCCGCCACGATCGGGACATCGAAATGGAAAGATAAAAATCTTATGCAAAAGGAGAAGCAAATGGAAAATTACACCCTCATCATCTGCGAGAAAAAAGATGTCGCCACCAAACTCAAAGACTACTTTGAGCGCAACGGCAATTCCTATACGCCCATGAAGGGCTACTACATGAGCGATACAAAAAACAAATATGAGATCACCTGCATCACATGGCTCGCCGGTCACATCCTCACGGACTACGAGCCGGAAGAATATGATCCGTCCTGGAAAAACTGGTCCACCGGTCCTCTCCCGATGATCCCGGAAGAATTTAAGAAAAAACCGGACCCGGACAAAGGCAAAAAATTCCAGTACGACGTGGTGATGTCCCTCATCCCCAACGCAGCAGCCATCATCAACGCGGGCGACCCGGACCGCGAAGGGCAGGTGCTCGTGGACGAGCTCTTGCAGGATCAGATCGGGAAAAAAGACATCCGACGGATGATCCTCTCCGGTCTGAATGACGAGATGATCGAACGGGCGCTTAAATCCATGAAGCCGGACAGCGACTACCGCGGGCTGTACCTCTCCGGCGTCGCCCGCTCGCACATCGACTGGCTGCTCGGCATGAACCTCACACGCCACTTCACGCGGCTCTGGCATAAAGGCGGTATGACCGGCACCGTCCCCATCGGCCGCGTAAAAACACCGACCGTCGCGCTGGTAGTCAAACGCGAAGAAGCCATCCGCAGCTTCAAACAGGAAAACTGGTACACCGTCAACGCGCAGATCGTTGTCGGCGGCACGAAGGCCGTCATCACGCTGGACAGCAAAGAAAAGATCACCGATAAAAACAAAGCCGACGCGATCAAAAACGCTGTCCTCGGCAAATCGTTCATCGTAAAAAATGTGGAATCCGATCAAAAAACGCAGGGCGTAAAAGAGCTGTACCAGCTCAACACCTTGCAGGTCGACGCGGATAAATACTGCGACATCCCTGTGAGCGAAACGCTTAAAGCCGCGGAATCCCTTTACCTCGGCGGCTACACATCCTATCCCCGCACGGAATGCCGGTACCTGCCGGAATCCCAGCGGAAAGACGCACCGGCCATCGCCAAAGCGATCAATGAAAAAATCTCCAGCGAGATCGGCATCATCCCGACAGGCGACAACATCACCACAAACGTCGGGAACTCCCCCGTCTTCAACGATAAAAAACTCGGAGCGCATCACGCGCTCGTCCCCACTGGAAAGATCCCGGATCTTTCCAAACTGTCTGAAACGGAAAAGCAGGTCTACCTGCTCATCGTGAGAAAATACGCTTCGATCTTCTTCCCGCCCTACATGGCCGAGCAGATCAAAGTCCGGGGCACCATCGACAGCTATGATTTCACACTCTCCTATACAAAACCCAGCGAAATCGGATGGAAAGTCATGTACCTGTCCTACGGAAAAACAAAAAAGAAAAATAAAGAAGAAGACGGCGATAAACAGGAAATGGCATGGAAGCCGACCACCGGAAGCACCTACTCCGTCGTCGGTTCCCAGACCGTAAAGAAAGCAACGCGGCCGCCGAAGCCATATACGGACGCGACGCTCATCGCCGCCATGGCCGGTATTCAGAGCGAAGACGAATCTCTGAACACCGTCCTGAAACAGGTAAAAGGCATCGGCACCTCCGCCACCCAGGCGACCATCATCGACCAGCTCATCAAAAATAAACTGCTCTACAAGGTCAAGAAAGAGATCCATCCCACCGACCTTGCCATGCAGGTCACAGACATCCTTCCGAAGATCCTCACGGAAGCCGACTACACCGGCCAGATGGAACTCGCTCTCGCAAAACTCGAAAACGGAGAAGTCCAAAGCGAAAAGCCATACCTGGACAATGCCGTCCAGCTCATCAACGCCATCCTCAAACAGTGCACCGCCCCGCTTTACAGCAGGGAATACCCGTGTCCGGCATGCGGTAAGGGGTACATCATCTATCACGAATACGTGAGCAAGGACACCGGCGAAGTACACCAGTACGCACGATGCAATAACGAAGAATGCCGGACGTACTGGCCGGTGGAAAACAGAAAACCCAAACTGGTAAAATGCCCGAAATGCGGCAAAGGCTGGATGAAAGAAAAGAAAAACATGAAGACCGGCAATGTCTTCTACGGATGCTCTGAATACCCCGAATGCCGGGGCACCATGACCGAGGAAGACTTCAAAAAAGCGAAAGAAGAAAAGCCATGAACCGGCCTAAAAAGAACTGTGCCGCATGCGGCCGGGCATTCATCCAGCAGCGCAACAGCCAGCGCTATTGCAGTGAAGCATGCCGCCGTCTCGGTTATCGGATAGGACTCTGCAATCACGAAGACAAAGAAACGAATACAGCCATCCGCACGTTCACCTGCGCGCGATGCGGAAAAACCGTAAAAATAACTGATCTTAAAGACCGGCGGCAGAGATTCTGCTCCGCCCGCTGTGAAAAACTCTATTGGAAACACCGAAAAGCAGAAAGCGGAAAGAAGGATGCCCCATAAATACAGAAACAAGGATCTGCCCCGAATGCGGCACTGTATTTTATCCCTCTTCCCCCGCACAGAAATACTGCACTCCCGAATGCAAACAGCGGTACCACTCTCGAAAGCACTGGCAAGAAATCAAAGAAGAAAGGCTGAAAGAACTCGCCGCAGAAACGCGGAACTGCGAGCAGTGCGGAAAGCCGTACACGCCGATTTACCGCAGGCAGAGATTCTGCTCGGAAGAATGCAGAAGAATAGCTGCGGAAAGAGGCCTCATCCATCCGGGACATAACCAAAAACAGCCGGAAAAACAATATGACCGGCAATGTCCCCAATGCGGTGCCCATTTTATCACCCGCCAGGCAGCCCAGAAATACTGCTGCCCCGCCTGTAAGCGCCAGCATGAGCGTCACGCCGAACCGGAACACCCGGAAGACGAAACAATCACAGACGCGCCGGTGATCCGTACCTTCTGCTGCAAAAACTGCGGAAAATGGATCTCCGTAACACGGAAAACAGACAAGCGTGAAATCTTCTGTTCTCACAAATGCGAGAAAAACTTCTACCGAAAACGCCCGTCGGAACGGGCGGCATGGACAGCAAAGAAAGCACGCCATGCCCGTGCCGTCCGCAAAGCCATGAAAGGAGGTGAATGCCATGGAAATGGAAGACCCGGATAAAATCCTTCCCAACAATATGGAAGACGACGAGCTGAAACTTCTCGCCCGTCTGGAACCCGTCCAGCTGACCGAACTTTCCCCCGACGACCTGCGCCGCATGAAAGAGACTCTGGACAGAATGGGCGCGGACCTGGGGACATCCGGCCTCCGGCCGGATGAATACTACGACCATGGAGCAGAAATGCCAACGGACCAGAAAGCGGAGGATTGAGCCGCGGCAAAGTGAAGGATAAACACTACTGCCTGAAAAAACCTTAATTACCTGAAAAGGAGAACTACCATGCCTGAAAAAAATACGGAAAGAATGCGCTATGCAATGCCCAAAAGCGCAAAAGCAGCCAGAGAAACCTATGCAAAAAAGCTCATAGAAAATCTGCGCGGTGAAAATGATACCTTCCAGAAAAACTGCGCAAGTCTGGACGGACCGCTCTACAACGGTATGACAAACACCGTCTACAGCGGAGAAAAACAGCTCGCTATCCTCGCCATGGCAAAGAGCCACGACGGCCAGCCGATCACCGATCAGCGTTTCTATACCTTCGAGCAGGCGCGCTCCATCGGCGCGCACGTCGAGCGCGGAAGCAAAGAAATCCCCATGGAATACTGGGCCCCCATGAAAGATAAAGAAACCGGCGAAGTCGTTCTGCTGGCGAGCAAGCGCGGGATCTACAATGCCCGCGATGTCTCCGGCCTCCCCGCCGAAGAGCGCAGCTTCAAATACGACACGGCCGAAAAAGTCCGCGCGCTCGACAACCTGGCCAGCCGTATGAAACAGAGCATCAAGAGCATCAACAAGGCGGAAGAAAAAGCAGGCCGCCCCATTACGGAGCTTCCTGAAAAAGGAATGATGAACCGCGAAACATACTATCAGGAAATGATGGCAATTGCGGCCAAAAACACCGCAAACTTCCGCGGTTACAACAACGAACTTGACCCCATCACCCCTTATGTCGACAAAAGCGGAAACACCAAGGAAAGAGGCGGCGAATACCTCAAAATTGACGACGCACACAGCGCCCGTCAGGCAGAGAGCCCGGATATCGCCGAAATGCGCAGAAATTTCCGTGCCTACCTCTCCGTTTCCTGCCTTTCGCAGGAAATGGGTCTCGGTACAATCCCGAGAGAATCCTTTATCAGCCGCGAACAGGCGCAGCAGCTCGCCAAGGTATTTGAAGAGCACCCGGAAAAACTTTTCCATGACCTCAAGGCAGCCGGCAAAACAGTGGAAGATGTTCGCGACAACGTGATCTTCAAACAGCGGGAACGCATTCCCGAAAAGGAAATCACGCCCGAACTTCAGGAGGCCATCCAGAAAGATTACCGAAAAGCCTTCCGGCTGAAAGACATCGATGTCGAACGAAAGGATAAGGCTATTCAGGAACTGCCTGCCCGGAACAGCAAATATGAAAAAATGCAGATCAAGACCGCTGTGGAAAAAGCCGTCGGCCGCATCGACAACATGACGAAGAGTATCCAGTCCATGAAGGATAATGAACTCATCGTCAATAAGACCCTCATCGATAAAATCGCCGAGACCCGCAAAAAGCTCGGACGTGAGGCCGATCCGCAGAAATTCACCAGCGGATACCGGGAGATCAACAACCCCGGACGGGATAAGGAAGTGCTCATCAACGTCAACTCCGCCCGCATCCGCGCGGAAAACATGACCCATGAGCAGATCATCAATACCTTCGCCAACGGCGAGGAACGCGACGATATTCTGAAAACCGTCCGCGAAAATGTTGGTAAAGAAGCGAAATCCCATACCCAGAAGCTCCTCCGTGACAGAGCCGCAGAACGCTCTCATGAAAAAGCCCAGACGAAAGCCAGACAGAAAGGCCTCGTCCGGTCCAGCCAGAGAAGCCGCGGCGGGCAGACCATGGAACGCTCCTGACATAACCCCAAAGGCGGCCTCCGGCCGCCTTTTCTTATTTTCAGAAAGGAAATAAACCATGAACGACGCAATAGATATGCCTGATTTTGACATCATAACCGGCGAGTCAAAAGAAAAAAACGCCGAAACAATGGAACCACAAAAAGCCGAAACACCCGCCTCCTCTGAGACCAATCAGGAAGAATCAAAAGAAAACCTCCCCCTCTGTCCGGTGTGCGGAAATCCGCTCATCCGTAAAGAGCTCGAAGACCTCACGATCTGGGTTCACGAAGATGAATCAGAATGCCAGCTCAAATACCAGTCCATCGAAGCAATCCGGCAAAAAGAAACGGAACTCGAAGAAGAAAAGAAAGAAAAAGCCGCCAAACTGAAAAAAGAAAAAGAGGAACAGGAAAAACTGAATCGAATGATTCAGGAAGCAAAAGAAAAAGCCGCCTCTAAAAAAGCGGAAAAAGAAAAGGAAAAACCTCAAATTATACCGCAGGCCATGGAAGCCGCCCTTGAAACAAACCGCCTTTATAAAGAAGACAGAGAAAAACTCAATCTTCTCTCAGCTCTCTTACCGCGGATAGAAGGCATCGAAGCCGCGCTCTCGATCCTGACCCAGGGAAACGAATCTGATCCCGCAGAAGAACCTTCTGAAGAAAACGCGAAAAAAGGAGAAAACGATCTCGACACCATAAAAGCAAAAATCATCAATGTAGAAGGCACTGCCTATGAAAATAAAAATATCATTGGAAAACTTCTGAAAAAAGCGGAAGTAAACCAGACAACCACAGACAAAATCCTCAATAAAATGAAAGAACTGGAACAGCTCAAAGAAGACGTTGCCTTCCAGCGTATCATATGGGAATTTACCAATGCCCCGTTGACGCAGGCCGACATCGGAAACCGCATCAACAGAGCCATAGAACCTTACGATCCATACTATCCGGTCCGGCAGGAGCTGACGACCATTAACAACTGCATCACCAAAGTAATCGGAACACAAAAATTACTTGAGAAACGGCTCCAAGATACAAAAATCGGGAAAGAAAACTGCCCGCCGGAGATCCTTGAAGAGCTCATCACCATATGCCGCCGCTTCTTCAACGTCTGGCCCAGCCAGTCAAACTTCGACCGCTCGACAGGCAAGTACAACCAGCCTCCAAAATCCCCCGAAGAAATTGAGGAAGAACGAAAGAAAAAACAGGAAGAACAGAAACAGACCGAAAAAGAAGCGCAGGAAAAAGAAAATCAGAAACTTGAAAATGCCCTAAACGGCCGTTCAGAGGAAAACAATGATATTGAGTACACTTAACCGCTGGCCCGTCATCGCCAAGACATCCCCATTTTTATTTCTTTTTCTTTTGGGGATTACGTTTCCCGCCCGCGCCATGCCGCTCGAAACCTTCATTGCCCAGTACAACGAAGCCGAGGCTCCGGCCATAGCCTCGTCCATCCGATACTCGGCATACCGCCACGATCTCGATCCTCTTCTCGTAGCGAGCGTCCTCTACGTGGAATCCCGCTATGACAATACCGCTGTTTCAAGCGCCGGAGCGCTGGGAATCTCCCAGCTCATGCCGGACACCGCGGCTGATCTCGGAATCAATCCCTACGATCTCCGCGACAATATCGAAGGAGGCGCACAATATCTTTCGGATATGATCCGCCAAACGGACCGGACGGACACGAGCCTTGCCGCCTACAATGCCGGTCCCGGCGCGGTCAAAGACGGCATTCCCTCGTATACACTGGACTACATCACCGACGTGACGAACACCTATCAAAATCTCAAAAAGATGATCGACGGGGAAAACGCGCCGCCTCCCCCGTCAAAACCCCGGCGCACGCGAAAACAGCGGCTCCTTCAAGCTGTCAGAAAAATTCAGAAAACGCCTTCTCACAAAGAAAAATCAAAAGAAAAAAAATCTCTCATCTTCTTCTGATATTCCTCCCCAAAACAGGGTAATGAAGGCGATATCCTCCGGGCGCAGGGGTAAGTTAGTGACACCGGCGGCGCTGGCGTGTTTCTCCTCCGGGTTGGTGATGGGCTGAGCCCATGTTCGGCAATGTCATTATACCATGTATAAAGAATTTTTATAGCATTTTCCTGTAATTTCCTGTGATATTACATTGCAATATGTGTTATTATTTGGTATAATAGAATCAAGAAATGAGGGGAACACCACCACACACAACCCCTTTTAGGAAAGAAAGAAGGTATCATTATGGAAAAAGAAAAAAACACCCTTACAGTGTGCACGCTGGAACACACAGGCCCGATGCTCATTCCTTTTGTCCGTCACATCTCCGCTGATCCGAAAAAAAGACTTGCGGACATGTATAAAATTCTGAAATGCCGGCTGGTCGATGTTATGGAAATCGAGGCGGACGGGCACGTTTATGATCTCTGGTTTGATGAAGAATATCTCATGAAAAATCCGCTCCGCCTCACTCTTATTGTCGGCGAACCGGTCAAAAACGGATTCGAGCCGATCTGCGGAAATGTGCTTGTCGCCAGGGCCAACGAAGACGGGGAGACCATCGGCCTGGAACCGGATGATCTTCCCAGAGTCAAAAAATTTTTTGATGAAGGTGTCACGAACCTCATGAAGGCTCATGACAAAGACCTCATCTGAATCGTAAAAGACGGGGCAAAAGCCCCGCCCCCATCAAGGGGGAAAGGCACCTATGATCGAATACAGAAAAGAAAACATTTTTACCAGCGCATGCGCTGCGCTCGTCAACCCGGTAAACTGCGAAGGAACCGCCGAAGGCCTTTCCCTCGCATTCAAGAAAAATTTCCCGGAAAATTTCCGGTTTTATGAAGGAAAATGCTGCTGGAATGAAACGAAAATCGGCATGCTCATGATCCATTGGGAAAAAGAAAAAATGATCGTAAATTTCCCCGTAAAAACAGCAGCCTGCACGCCGCCTGCCCTTTCGTTCATAGAAAAGGGACTGGCTGCGCTCGCAAAAACAATTCCCACATTGGGAATCCATTCCATCGCCATCCCGGCGCTGGGCTGTGAAAACGGAGCCCTAAAATGGGAAGACGTAAAAGCTCTTATTGAAAAGTACCTGTCCACCGCAGACTGCCGCATCGTTGTAATCCCGCCCAAGGAGGCATAATCATGAAAAAAATATTTTTCTCCGCCGCCATTGAAAAAAGAACGCTCAAAAAAGCATTGGAAAAATTGCCCGACAGAATCAATTCATAAATCAGGAGAAGATCATCATGAAAATACGAGGAACTCTCATCTGTAATGCTCTGATGAATGACTTTATTGCGCAGGAACTGAGATCGACCTATTCCTGGAAAGCAATCCCTGAGGACGACAAAGGATATCCTGTAATTTATGAAATCCCAGACGAGATCATTACTGACGTTTATGAAAATGAAGTCGGGCGGACGGTATACGTGTTTGACGGCACCGACCAGAGGCTCGACACAGAACTGTTTGAACGTTCCGCACGGTATGGAGATCACCCCCAGGGCCCGCTCGGCTGCGGAAGACCGCTCATTATATATGAAGGAAAAGACGGAAAGGCTCATTTGATCCGTCCGAAAGTGACATTTATCGAAACAATGACGAAAGGAAAAGAAGAAAATGAGTAACTATGAAATCATCACCGCCGGACGGGTCTATGAGGACACTGACTGGAACTGGCTTGACTACGAATATGAATACGCCCCAGAGTCGGAATACTGCGACAGCGACGGCTTCATAAAACACTTCGGAATCATCAGAAGAGAATAGAAAGGAGATGAACGGAATGGAACTGCTGAACATCCCCAAAGAAAAAATCCTTGTGCTCGACACGGAAACGACCGGCATTGATGATAAAGCGGAAATCCTTCAGCTCTCGATCATTGACGGCACCGGCCGGACGATCATTGACCAGTATTTCCGGCCGAAACACACGGCCAGCTGGCCGGAAGCCGCCGCCGTCAACGGCATCACGCCGGATATTGTTAAAAATAAACCCGGCATCGCATCGATCGCGGAGATGTTGGAAAAACTGCTCGCAGACGCAGCTCTCATAATCGGCTATAATCTCCCCTTCGATCTCCGCATGCTGACCCAGTCGGGCATCGCTCTTCCGATCGAACGAAAATATCTCGACATCATGATCCCCTTCGCCCGCATGTATGGCGAGTGGAACGAATTTTACGGGGACTGGAAGTGGCAGAAACTCATCACCTGTGCTGAGTACTGCGGATATACCGGCGACGGCTGGCATAACAGTCTCGCCGATGTGAAAGCAACGCTCTTTTGCTTCGAGCAGCTCGCCGAAGTCGGCCTGTTTACGGACGCAGATATTTACTGAGAGGGCTGCCATGGACAGAGACACAGAAATCTACGCTCTAAAGACCTTTGCATACCTTTTTCTCTTGTGCGTCCTGCTCTGGAAATACGCAAGCACCCATGATATCTGGTACTTCATCCTGCTCATCATAGGTGTCATACTCTATGCAATCACGATCTACGTCACAATGATCCGTCCGCTTGAAAAAAGGAAATCCCAAAATAAGAAGGAAAAAGAATCATGAATATGCCCATCATCAGAAACGGCTGGGAATACCGCATGGCAGTTGATGAAGACGATAACCCCGTCTTCATCGTGAGAGACGGCGACTCCCTTCATTACACAAAAGAATACTTCGCCTACCTTGACCTGGGTCGCCTGATCGTCGATCAGGAAAGCGAACTCACGACCGGAATCACAAAAGAGACCGCCGAAGAAATCCGCAACACCATCAACGGGATTATTGAGATCGTCGTCCGCGCCGCCGGTCTCGATATCGATACTGATACCGACGGGCGATACGAAGGCGCGGTCGACTATGAGCTGGATTACAACAATCTGATCGACCTGATAAAAAGCGCATTCAATGCAGACCCGGATATCGAGTAAAATTTCCTATATAGCCCGGCTCCTCAAAAAGGATTAAAATAGAAAAACAAATTCAACCCCATCGAAAAAAGAAAGGACGATCTTCATGAGCAAAAAACAACGGTGCCTCATCCCCCTGCTGTGGCTGGTGATGATATCCTGCACCTTCCTTTTCCGCTTCATAGAAGGGAATCATTTCTATATCAGCCTCATCCAATACGAAGCATGCGCTGTCCTTACCATCGCATGCATGTGGGACATCGCCAAACATGAACCGACGTATCGCGCTGCTCGTCGAACTCCTCATCTATAACTTCGACAACGACGCATACATCAATCTGTCGGGAGCGCTCCTCTTGACGCTCCTCCTCGGCTGGATATACAGGAAATACTACACGTCTCTCGATGAAAAAGAATAAACCACCGGCCCAAATTCAAGGGCACACAAAAAGGAGCAGAGGTCTGCTCCTTTTTGTGTGCCCTTTCCGTAAAAGGGGGGTAATGAAGGCGATCCCCTCCGGGCGCGGGGGTGAGTCGGTGACACCTGCGGCGCTGGCGTGTTTCTCCGGCGGGTTGGTGATGGGCTGTGCCCATGTTCGGCAGTGTCATTATACCACATATAAAGAATTTCTATACCTGTTTTCTGTAATTTCCTGTGATATCACGTTGCGATATGTGTTATTATATTGTATAATAGAATCAAGAAATGAGGGGAACACCACACACAACGCCCCTCCGGTTTGGAAAGAAAGAAGGTATCATCATGAAGATCAGCAAAACTTTGAAGGCAATGGAACTCACCTATATCAGTATGTATCCTACAGGCGATGAAGACGATCCCACAAGAAGAAAAGCTCTTGCAGACGGCGCGGAAGTCATGCTTTTCGAGTATTACAACACCGCGGGCATCAACTATGACCGCCGGATCACCGAATTACAGGAAGAAGCGCTGCGCCGGGCAAAAGGCAAATACAGCAACCTTTGGGCATAAAAAGATGAGAACCCCGCCCTTTCGGCGGGCGGGCGTTCTCTTTTATATAAGGAGCAAAAAAATGGAACTGAAGACGAACGAAATCAATAAAATGTGCAGAACCCTTTTCCTGGATTATGCAAAAGATACCGCCGCCGGGCTTGAAAACATACTGCCCGACGAGCGCCCCCTTGAAAAAGATGACCAGATCATCTATGACACAGCCGATCTGATCTCTGATCTGCTGAAATCTCTGGAAAAGGATACGCCGTTTTCTGTAGATATGCAGAAAATCAACGACCTGGGCGCACAAATCAATGATCTTGCGCTGCGCGCGCCGTTTTTGCCGGAAGATATCGCCACGCTTGACCGTGCTGGCCTTATCCTGTGGTATATCAAATACGCCGCAGAAGCGGATAAATAAAAAAAATCCCGCCCTGCCGGCGGGCCGCACCGGAAGCCGAAGTAAAGATCATGGCTCCCGCTCCGCTCGCCATGACACACAAGCAGAAGACCGGCCCGAATGAAAAAAGCCCCGCAGAGGAACAGACGACCGGCAGGCGGGGAAATCCCCGCCGCACTGCGGTCAATCCGAAAGGAGGCATAAACATGAATCGGTATGAACCGGTAGACCTGGCGAAATACATCGTAAACCGCTGTAATGAAGAAAAAGAACCCATCAATAACTTCCGCCTACAGATAATCCTCTATGAAGTCCAGCTCGAATCGATCCGTGCATACGGCGAGCCGATGATCGCCGCGGCATTTGAAGCCTGGAAGTTTGGCCCGGTCATCCCGGCCGCCTACTACCGCTTCGGCACCTTCGGCACCATGGAGATCAACTTCTCTTTCCCCGAAGCCGGGCAGGCAATCGCGCCGGAGCACAAAACGCTCATCGACAGAACCACCGAAACGATCCGCCGCCTATCCATGTACAGGCTTTGGACGCGTGAAAAGCAGTACCACGCATGGGAAAAGACCTTCGACGAAGGCCGGGGCTTCAAAAAAGAGATCCCCGAAGCATGGATCGCCGCCGACGCAGAAAACGAAAATGAAGCGGGCCTCAGCTCATGAAGGCCCCGCTCTTCCTTTCTTTTCCATAGCGCTTCAAATACCGGAAAAAAGTAGAAACCTTGATCCCGGTGAGCTCGCACACCTCGCGGGCGCTTTTCCCCCGCTCGTACTGCTCGAAAGCAAGCGCAAGACGCGGACTGTCTTCCGAAAAAAGCGCTTTCCTCCCCTTAAACTTTCCCGCCTTCTTCGCCAGCTCAATTCCCTGGCGCTGCCTCTCGCGGATACGTTCCCGCTCCGACTGCGCCATATATTTATATAACTCTATAATAATACTGTTCAAAAGCGTGCGGATATTGTCATCCTGCACACCGGCGAGCGACGGCAGATTCAAAAATTCAAAACCTGCCTTCTTCCCCCGAATCTCATCCATGATGTGCGTCAAATCCGCGCTGCTTCGGCCCAGCCGGTCAAGCTCCGTCACGACGACCACATCCCCCTCGCGAATGTAGTCGATCATCTGCCGGAGCGCCGGCCGTTCCAGCACCGCACCGCTCATCTTCTCCTCGAAGATCTTCTCACATCCGGCCGCCTTCAATTTGACAAGCTGACGCTCCAGATTCTGATCCGTCGTCGAAACCCTGGCGTAACCGATCCTCATGCTGCTGCCCTCCACAAAAAACAATTTTGGATCACTCTAATGAGAGTGGTAAAATAGTCGTAAATACCGGCTTTTTATCTTCTCTCAATAGAGTACACCCTATTGAGAGAAAAAGAAAGGAGAAAACCCATGACCTACATATGGAACCTTCTCATGATCCTCTTCGCTGGCTGGCTCAACACCCTCATGGTCGTGCCCGCCGTGATGATCGTGAACTACATCCACCCCCTCACCGGCCCCATGTCGTGGGCTTCCTCCCTTCTTACCGCCGTCGGCGCGGCGGACACCTACGACAACCGGATACTCTGCCTTGCCGTTGCCGTCATGGCTGCGGGCGGAGCCTTATACATCATCGCCGGATACATCCCGCCTCTCCGGGGCCTCAACCGCGTATTGATGGGCGCCGTACCGCCGGAATGCTTCCAGGACCACAACAAGACCCTGAACGCCGCCCTTGCCCACCTCTCAGAAAAAAGCGGCATACCGGCAGAAGAAATCAGAAAAAAATACTACTTCACCATTATCGAAGAAGGCTCTCCCAACGCCTGGGCCTACGGTACGCGGGACATCTCCATCACAACCGGCCTCATCGGCCGGGCATCGCCCCGGATCGTCGCGGCGACCATCGCCCACGAAATCGGGCACCACCTCATCGGCGACACCTATTTTGCTACATTCTATAACGGCATGTGGCGATCCACCTGGCTCTGCATCCAGATCATCCGCGCCGCCACCTTTCTTCTGGGCCTCCTCCGTTTTCTGCCTGTCATCGGTATCGTCTGCGCCCTCCTCACATGGGTGCCCGCCATCCTGAGCTGGATCTTCTACATCCTTCAGCGCATCCCCCAGGCTCTCCTTCAAAACTTCTTCATGAGACAGAGCGAATTTAAAGCCGACGCGAACATCGTGAAAATGGGTCTCGGCGAAGAAGGCATTGAAATGCTCCAATTCTTCCTGAAAGTGTGCGGAGACACAAGCCTCTTCTTCCTGCCCTTCGTCGATCACCCGCGGACAAAGAGCCGCATCAAACACATTCAGAAACTCATGGAAAACCAGAACGGATATGTACCGGCCCCCAGGGCCGTTCTTTCCGTTTCCGATATTCCACCGGCAAAGTAACGGATGAGGATTCTCCGACGGTCGACAAATCGAAACAGCATAAAAAAGGACGGCACACTGCCGTCCTTTTCAAATGCTAAAATTCCTCCTGTCCCCTGCCCGCTGGCCTCCGCCTCCTCCCGGAGCGCTGCGCCTCCGGGACGAACGCGGGCAAAACAAGAGCCGGGCTGCCACCGTTCTGCTTCGTCGTTCCAGAACGCGGCATGCTCCGGCCAAGGGCCTTCGCTTCCGCCGCAACCTTCGCTCCTTGCAGAACGGACGCAGCCTCGCCTCTTTATATAGAATCACCAGAATAAACCGGGTAATGAAGATGAAAACCTCCGGGCGCGGGGGGGGAGTCGGTGACACCTGCGGCGCTGGCGTGCTTCTCTTTTGGGTTGGTGATGGGCTGCGCCCATGTCCGGTAATGTTGTTATACCACATATAAAGAATTTCTATACCTGTTTTCTGTGATTTCATGTGATATTACATTGTAATATGTGCTATTATTTGATATAATAGAATCAAGAAATGAGGGGAACACCACACACAACCCCATTTAGGAAAGAAAGAAGGAGTCATTATGATGAGTTTGACAATTCAGAGCCGGAGCAACCCGAAACACAAAGCGCTGCTTCAGCTCCCGGAAGAAGCCGCCGAAATTGACCGCGTATTTTCCTGGTTGGAATGCGCCGATCTGTGGGAATGCGATATTCTCAACTGCGAGTGCGATGATATTACAACCCCGTTGATGATGCCGCTGATTATTGACGTGAAGCGCCTGAACGCCATCGCCGCGCGCCTTGAATCTCTCGACTATGACGATATAGATAAAGTGGATGCCTATCTGGAGATCAACGGCGCGGCTCCGGCGGATATTGAAAACGCCCTCGACCGGCTGGACCGCATGGATTTTTATAACGGGTACCATGTACGGGAACTGGCGGAAGAGCTGGTGGCTGACGGCGTTTTCGGCGACGCGGGAAAAGAACTTTTCCCCTTCATCGACTTCGATAAACTGGCCGATGCCATGAAGAAAAACGGATTCAAAGAGACCGCGCGCGGCGTTCTCTACTGCGCATAAAGGGGGCGGAAATCATGAAAAAACAAACCTTCATCACATACTGGCTGGACGACGAGACCCGTGCATGGCTCGACTTTGAACGCTGGGGCTACAAACGCCAGAGCAGTGTGATCCGCGCGCTGAAATATCTGTATAACGATGAACTGTACCGCCATCTGCTGCACCGTCCCTCGACCACAGCCGTGATCTACACGACCGATGACGACTGCAAAGACACCTTCGCGGCCATCGTAAAACTGCCCGAAGGAAAAATTCTCACGACGACCCCGCCCGCCGGGTGGGAAACCACTCCGCCGGAACGATATCAATTCAAACATTAAACGGAAAATAGTCAACATACGACCTCAAAAGAAAAACGACTGCCGAAGCAGTCGTTTTCCCCGTGAAAGAAAGAACCATTTGTCATCATGATCAAAACAAATGATTATTTTCCAACACCACACACAACTATATTATACCACAAATCAACCTCAGAAAAAGGGTATTTAAAAAAAGCTGCCGGCCCGTCCTCCGTCCGTGCCTCCACCCGGAGCGCTCACGCCTCCGGGGCGAACGCAGCTGTCGCAGGCATCCCTATCCCGGACATTCCTCAGTCCAGGACGGCGGTACCGCCGCCATCCCTCGTCGTGCCCCGGACAGGGCCCCTGCCTGCAAGATGTTTTCAAAAAACAGGCGGGCTTCCCGTATCCCGGTACCCGGAAAGCCCGCCCGGCCATCCGGCCATTATATATACAAGACAGGGTAACGAAAGAGAACTCCTTCCTGAGGCGGGGGTGAGTCGGTGACACCGGCGGCGCTGGCGTGCTTCTCCGGCGGGTTGGTGATGGGCTGCGCCCATGTTCGGTAATGTCATTATACCACATATAAAGAATTTCTATACCTGTTTTCTGTAATTTCCTGTGATATTACGTTGCGATATGTGCTATTATTTGGTATAATAGGGTCAAGAAATGAGGGACACACCACACACACACAACGCCCCTCCGTTTAGGAAAGAAAGAAGGAATTATCATGATCAACATCGCTGTTACCAACCTGGCCGCATATAACGAAGGCAGACTCATTTATAAATGGCTTGCGCTGCCTGCCGATGAAAACACGATTCGCGAGGCCTATAAATCGATCGGCTGTGATCTGGATGATGAGAATGCCCCGGAAAGTTTCATCAGCGACTACGAAACAACGGACGAGGCCGCGGAATTAAATCTTTCTGTCGGTGAATATGAAAACGTATGGGAATTGAACGACCTGGCGGAACGGATCGCCGTTCTCAATTCTTACGAAATGGCCGAGCTGATCGCCTATACGGAAGCCTACGGCGACCGCCGCGAGGACATCGAGAACGCCCTGGACAGCCTGGACAATATGACTTTCTATGAAGGCTACACCATGGAAGACCTGGCAGAAGAATTGGTGGAAGAAGGCGCATACGGCGATATCCCGGAATCCATCGCCTGCTACATCGATTATGCCGCCATCGCCCGTGATCTGTCCTTTGACTACACGGAAACGAGCAAAGGCGTTATCTGCTGCGCATGACGGCGGGCCCCCGAAAGGGGGCTGCCCCTTTTATGGGGCAAAAGTACAAAACCAATTTTATTACACATATTAAAAAATATTTTCACTTTTTCCTGTGATATTATCTCATAATACATGGTATTGTGAGAATTAAAAGCAGGAAAGAAAATAAAATACCCTTTTTCTGAACCCACACTACACACAGTCAAAGAAAGGAAGAATCATCATGTCTGTACCGAAAAATTTCAACCATTACGGATACATCAAATTTTCCTTGCACTCGACACACACGGTCTTGAAGAAGAATGCCCGGACATTGGTCTAAAGACAGAAAACACGTCTATCTGATCGACGGGCGCATCATCGCCGACGGCTGGATCGCCGCCATCGAAGAAGAAGAAACCCGCGTCAAAAAAGAAAAAGAAGAATGCCGTGAGATCCTCGCGGCCATGGAACAGAAAAAGGCGGCCGGCTGACCGGCCGCCCCAAAGGAGAAACACATCATGAACACCGTAAATATCCTCGGCCGAATCACAGTCATCAAGCACGGAATTGACAATAATAACGTTCCCTATGTCAATTTCGGCATCGCCGACAATCAGCGGGCGGGAAACTCAACGCCTCAGTTTTTCAACTGCGTCGCCTTCGGCCCCAAAGCAACGGCCTTTATCACACACATGGACGTGGGCGATCGGATCGCCGTCACGGGCCGCATGGAATGGCAGTCCTGGAAAAAGAATGAAGCCGCGCCGACCATGCGGCTTCTCAAAATCATCGTTTCCAATTTTGAAATGGCCGGACGATCAGCAGTGCGAACCTGCCTCCAATGACCCGGCGCAAAATCATAATATTTATCTATTATGACCCATATAAATAATTTTTATTCCTTTTTCTCGTGAAATCATGTAAAATATAATTGTAATACATTCAGGAAAAGAGGAAATCTTATGATCATCAACGTGGCTCACACCAAAGGGGGCGTAGGCAAAACGACCATTGCCGTCAATCTGGCTATCGTCCTCAACACAAATCTCCTCGACATCGACACACAGCATTCTTCCTGCGAATTTGCCAGTCTCGGCCCGGCGCGGAACATCCAATTCTGGAAAGACCCGGAAAAAATCGGAGATATCGCAAAAGAATACCTGGACGACCCGGACAAGCATATCATTATTGACAGCGGCGGTTATGATAACAATATCAGCCGCCAGTTTCTGCTACACAGCAATATCATCGTGACCCCGCTCACCACATCCCAAGTTGAATTTATGGGGCTTCAGAACTTCGACAACGATATCGTTCACAATCTTCTGAAGCAGCGGCCGGGAATCCGGGCGTGCGCGCTGCTCAACAAGATCAGCTACCACGACCGGAGCGACGCGGAAAATCTCCGCGAAGTTATCGAAACAAACCTCACAGACTACCGTGTTCTGAAAACCATGCTCGGCGACCGGAAAATTTATAAACAGGCCTTCGCCGCCGGTCTCTCCGTCGTCGAATTTAACCGTTCCAGCCCCGCAGCAAAAGAAATCAAAGATCTCGCCGCAGAGCTCCTGTCAATCTGCAAAGAAATCACAGAGGAGAAACGCCATGGCTAATCTGCCTTTTACCCTCAAACCAACGGAAAAAGAAAAAACAAAAAGAAACCCCTCAAAAAACCATGCCCTCTGCTTCTACTTCACGGAAGATGAGATGAACCGGATCAACGAATATATAAAACGCCATCACTACCATACAAGAGCTGATTTCGTCCGTGATGCGATTTTTAAAGCCATGATCCAGATCGAGCCGCAGCTCGCCCCGGCAGAATGGATGGACGAGCCTTTCACTATCACGGAAGCCGCCGAAAAGTGGAACGTCCACAGAAACACCATCAGTACTGCCATCATGGGAAGCAACCGCCAAAAACCACGCGTCATGCCCCATGAAAGCAAAAAAGTCAACTCGAAAAGATGGATCATCACCCGTGCCGGAATGGAAAGGCTCTTCGGCAAAATGAGCCCGCAGATCACGCGGATGAAAAAATACAGAAACAAGGAGGTATAACTCATGGCAATGAAATTTACCGTTAATAAAAAAAACACAGAAGCAGAACGCGCTTTCATCGAAAACGCGCCTCTTAAAGCCGCGCCTATCCGAAAAAACAAAAACGTTACGGTCTGCATGACCACCGATCAGTTTCAGCAGTTTAGAGACTTTATCATCCGGCATGAATACCCTCAAGCCTACTTCGTCCGCAAAGCGATCTTTGCCATGATGGATGCTGAAGACAATCCCCAGGAAACACCGAAAGAAGAACCCGCTGAAGATATCTGGAAAGATGAACCCTTCACCGTCGAAGACGCGGCGGCTCACTGGGGTGTCGATCCAAAAGAAATCAACGAAGTCATTACAGGCCAGAACGGTCCTCGCTTCGGCCTCAGAGAATGCAAGAAAATCGGTGCCAAAATATGGCTCGTCACCCGTGCCGGAATGGAAAGAGTCTTTGGCGAAGAAAAAAATCCGTCTGCCGAAGCAAACGAAAAATAAAAAATCCAGATTTTTGTGAATTTTTTCTATATCTCATTATTTTTTATATTTTTTCCCCTTCTGAAAACGCCCAGCCTGTGGGCATTCCAGAAATTACAACTACCCTTTTTCTGACTTAAAATGCCCGTTTTCTGCAAAATGCAGAAAAATAAACTGCCCTTTTTCTGACAGCCGACTGCCCCGGTTCAGCAAAAAATGCCCTGATCCGGCATGAACTGCCCGGATTCTGCAAAAAGTGCCCTGATCCGGCAGAGAAAACCGATCCGGCAGCCATTGAAATAAGCTTTATGACAGACGGTAGCTCAGAGAAAAACAGACAGTAAAAAAAGAAGTCAGAAAAAGGGCAGTTAAGAGATCCCCGTTATGAAAAACACCACCACCACAGAAAAAAACATCGTCAAATTCCATAACGATGTAAACAAAGTAGCCTTTACGGGCTTCACCAAACGAGAAATGTCTGTCTTCATTTCCATTGTCAAACTCATTGACGACCAGGAAGACAAAGAAATCGTCATCAGTTTCAACAAACTGAAAAAAGTCATGGGCGTGAAATTCGAGAGTATGGCCGTCTTCATTCAGACGCTCGAAGACACGGTAGACAAACTTTTGTCCATCCGTGCTACCATTAAGGAAGACGACGGAACCATCATCGCCTTCGTGCCCTTTATCGTATTCAAGATCATTCCGGCCGAACAGTGTCTCCGCGTCCGGGTAAATCCTGAGTATACTTATCTGTTCAACATGCTCACGAAGAATTTCACATACTTCGACGTTGTGAAATTCAACAAACTGAAGACGAAATATTCACAGCGCCTTTTCCAGCTTCTCAAGCAGTACCGCACGACAGGACGCCTCTATGTGCCTATGGAAGATTTCCGGCGGCTCTTCGAGGTACCGGAAGCGTATGACAACAGCAAGATCAGCGTTAAAGTGATCACGCCGTCCATCAAAGAACTGGAAAGCTCTTTCAAAGGACTCACGGTCAACAAGATCCGCACCGGGCGCTTTATTACGGCCTACGAATTTACCTTCGTACCGGAGCCCAGAGCTCCGCGCGGCACGGCAAGACCGGAAACTCTTACATCCAAAGAGCCGGAAAACACATCTCTCTTCCCGGATACCGGGAAAGAGGAGCCGCTCACTATCGAAGGAACGGCGCGGGTCGTGACATCGAATGAAACAGCAACCCCGGCCGGAAAACTCTTCTGCCCGCACTGCGGGAAAGAACTCGTCCGCCGGGTAAACAAAGAAAACGGTAACGTTTTCTGGGGACACAAATATTACAAAATGACCAACTGCCGAAAAACTTATGGGAGTGTCACCGAGATCGAAGCAGAATGGGCAGAAATCCATAAAAAAAAGGAAAGCGAAGCCCAAAAACGAGCTGCTGCGGAAAACGCCTGGGAAAACGTTGTTCAGCAGCAGAAGGCGCTCTTCGAGAAAATCAAAAAATAGCAAAAAACGGCCCTCACAGCGCCGTTTGATCCGTTTTCCCATAAGTTATCCATGAAAGAAGGAAATGACCATGTTAAACAGGAAATCCATCATTCTGGGAGCTGCAGCGGCAGCGCTCACTCTCATGCTCTCCGGCTGCGCAGGGCAGCTCGCTGATAAACCGGAGGCGGCAAACGGCGTATACAAGAGCGACGGCGGTACGCTCGTTGTGGAATACGATTCCATGACCGAAAGGGATGGGGAAAGATGCCCGGCCTACCGCACGCATTACAACAAAACAGGCAGCGAATATAATGGCAAGAAGATCTACAGCAAAAAAGATACCATCCGCGTGGATAAGGAAAATAACGTCTTCATCGTAAATCCTTTTTCTGGAGAAAAACTCGTTATTGGTAAGTATGATCCGAAAAAAATCGACATCACGTCCAAACAGATCTCCATCCCTGCCGCGGCTTACAACAAAACTGACGAAAAAATCCCTGCAAAAGAAGAACTGAACTATAACGAATGGAAAGCAGCCTCTGAAAAAGCAAGAGCATTTTCAGAGAAACATGGGGAAGTAGAATCGCTCTCGCCGCATTTTAGCGAAATGGCAAAGCAGAGAAACGGCGGCAAACTCTGATAAACTTATCACACGTAAAAAGGACGATGCAATGCACCGTCCTTTTTGCGTGCCCTCATTCTGATGCGCCCCCTGCTATAATACAAAAAGCAGAGGGAAAGGGGACAATATCATGATCAATTACTGGTGGGTCACACGGCCCAAAAGAAAACTGGACAGCATACCGCAGGTATTGGCACTGTTCGCAAAACAAGCCATCGATCAAGTGTGGAACGGACAGAGAACATCCCACCTGTCCATAGAAGAGGCACTGGAAGAAAGCGGGCTGAAACGGACCGGCCTGCGGCGCGACCATACCGGCGGCGGCGGCCGGACCTACATGGCATGGCTCAAGAGCCTCGGCCTCCTGTTTCAGCAGAAAGAAACAAAAGAAATAAAACTCACGCTCGCCGGTGAGGCGATCATGAACGGCGAATCTCCGGTGGAGATCCTGCGGGACCAGATCATCAAATACCAGATCCCGTCCAGCTTTTCCATCAGCAGGGGAGTCAATGTCAGCCGCCGTTTTAAAGTGCACCCGTTCTGGTTTCTATTTCGTCTGTTGACGGACGACCGGCTGGGCTGGCTCACACAGGAAGAAATCGCGAAAATCGTAATCACAGAAGGGGAAAGCGATAAAGAAAACTGTATTGAAAAAGTCATCGGGCACATCATCCGATTCAGAGAAGAAGGGGATCAATGCCTCGATAAAGATTTTATTGAAAAATATAAAACATCGAAAGGAATGATCAACCTTGCCGACCCATACGGCCATCTGCGGGATGTGGCAAATACGTTAGTCAACTGGCTCGAATACACACAGTACATCACCCGCGATGACGGAAAAATAACCATTCTCGACGACGCAAAAAAAGAAGCTGAAAGAATCGCCGCCAATCCTCCGGCCTTTATTGCCCGGCCGGACGATGAAGAATTTTTCCAGCGCCGATACGGACTCGATCCGCACCACAAAAAAGACACCCGCAACCTGCTTGACACGCACACCATAACACCGAAAATCGTTGCGGAAATGATCGTCAAACAGGCCTTTGTGGAACTTACCCTTGAAAAGCCGATCATGGGAATCTCCGGCTCATTAGTAAACGAGATCACCGAAAAAACAGGGCTCGATCAGGGCCTCGTCGCCGAAACCCTTGAGAAATACTATCCCCACGGGGCAGTCAGCGCCTTCCTTTCAACATATTTCAACATGGCCTTCAACGGAAAAGAAGAATGCCGCGACTTTGAAATTGCCACTGCAAATATATTCAAGGATATCTTTCATTTTACTTCCAGGCACATCGCGGGCGGAGCCAAAGAAGTGCCGGACGTGCTTCTCGTCTCCGACGAAGACGGCTGGCAGGCAATCATCGATACCAAAGCTTACAGCCGCTACGAACTGCCCGCCGATCAGCGCGACCGCATGATTTATCATTACCTGCCGGAAATCGGAAAATACAGCGATTCTCCTTACCCGCTGGCGTTTTTCTCCTACATCGCGGGCGGCTTCAAGCCTACGATCGACAAGGCGCTTGAAAAGATCGTACGGGCTGCCGGCATAAACGGTTCCGCCATGCCGGTCAGAAATTTCATCCGTCTCGCCGAAATGCAGAACAAACACCCATATACACACCGGGAAATCAGGAACATCTTCTCTCTCAATAAAAGAATCGATATCACAGACATTGAGCGGCCGCAGATTCAATAAAACAATCAAAAAAGGACGGATTCCCGTCCTTTTTTATTATCCCAAAATCCTGTAAGCGGAAGCGTCGCGCAAATTCAGAGCGACGCCTCTTTCGATTCGTAAGGAATACCGGCAAAAGATTTTAAAACCGCCTCGAAGATCACCTTCGCGCCGCGGCAGGGGACCGCCATGCCGATCTGGCGGCGGACCTCCTCCTTTCGGCCTTCAAATACAAAATCGTCAGGGAAAGTCTGAAGCCGGGCCCGTTCCCGATTGGTCAGAGCCCGCGGCTCGCTCCAATGATAGATATGCGTGCCGCCTCCGCCGGAGCCGGTCACCGTATATGCAGGCCGGTCAGGATCAAGACGGCGATAGATCATGCTCATCTTTGCTCCCTTCACATTAAGCCGGAGCTCTTCTGGAAGGTCAGCATTAAATGCGTTCTCACCGGGGCGGATGTAGGACAGCCGCCGGACGACCGTTGGAGACATATTCGTTTTCTCATTATTCGGCGCATCCGCCGGAATCGGCGGAACCTCGATGGCATGGCGGCAGGATACATCCATTCCGGCATACGGGGCAGGGGACGGTACGCGGAACGTGACAGGGACATCCTCCCGAATGCCGACGATGATGATGCGGTGCCGCGCCTGCGGAACGCCGTACTCTTCAAAACGGTACAGATTGGGAACGATGCGGTATCCGGCTTCGGCAAGCTCCTTCAGAATAAGAGAAAACGCCCGGCCATTGTTCGCGGACTTGAGACCGCTCACATTTTCCGCAAGAAACCATTTCGGCCGGAAGAGCTTCAGTGCCTTCACACCATAAGAATAAAGCGGACCATACGTACCAGCCAGCCCCTTCTGCTCACCGACACTGCTGTAATCATTGCAGGGAAACCCGAAAGCCAGCGCGTCAATAGGAGAAAGCTGCGACATGTCAAAAGTACGGATATCTCCCTGATACACCGTATCCGGCGCTTCAGGGCAAATGTTTCTTCGATAGGTCTCGCAGGTAGGTCCGTCATAGTCATTCGCCCAGGCATGGACAATCCGATCACCGGTCCCGATATCCGCATGAAGCGCGCCCCAGGCAAGGCCGCCGGGACCGCAGAAAAGCTCACCAAGTCTGTATATCATCCTGTCTCCTTCTTCGGCGGCACATAAGAAAGGATCTCATGGACCACCGCATCCAATTCCCGCCTGATCCGGCTCTCCCAAAAACGGAGAACGAGCCACCCGTCCTCCGTAAGCAGGTCATTGACTTCCTCATCCCGCTCTTTATTGCGGCGGATCTTCGGAAGCCAGTACTCCCTTCTGCTTTTCAAATCACGAGAAATCTTCTCCATATCGCGACCGTGAAAAAAATCTCCATCCACAAAAATCGCAATGCGTCCGCGGAATATTACGATATCCGGCCTGCCCGGAAGCCGCGGATCATTCTTCCGATACCTCACACCGACCTTCCAGAGAGCGCGCCGGAGCATCAGCTCCGGTCCGGTGTCCCGGCTTCTGATATGGCTCATATTTTTATGGCGCTGCTCTTTTGTAAGATTATCCATAAACACGGCTCCTCAATTCTAAAAAATTATACCTGACGAAAAAGACCATAGCAAATTTTACAAAAAACGAAGGGACGATAAGGACTCCAGCAGACAGGATCGAATGGGCAATATCAGACAGACTGCGCTCATATTCCAATGTTGTTATTATGATACATATAAATATTTTTTATCACGTAAAAAAGTAAAATAATGTAATAGTACATTGCAATATATATTTAAATAACGTACAATATAAATATGCAAGACAAAGACCCGGCTTCTCCTAGAAGCCGTCCGATACATCATTCTTTCTTTTCATAGAAAAAGGCGGCACTTGATGCCGTCTTTTTCTATGCCCGAAATTATCAAAAAAACAGGGTAATGAAGATGAACTCCTTCCTGAGGCGGGGGTGAGTCGGTGACATTATCGGCGCTGGCGTGCTTCTCCGACGGGTTGGTGATGGGCTGCGCCCATGCTCGGCAATGTCATTATGCCACATATAAAGAATTTCTATACCTGTTTTCTGCAATTTCCTGTGATATTACATTGCAATATGTGCTATTATTTGATATAATAGAATCAAGAAATGAGGGACACACCACACACACAACGCCCCTCCGGTTTGGAAAGAAAGAAGGAATCATCATGATCATCAACGTAATGCACATCCTGGCTTATGTGGGAAAAGAAGAAGGAAGCACAAAAATGCTGCGGCTTCCGACGGATGAAGAGACGATCAGAAAAACGCTGGAAGAGATCGGCTGCCAGAATAGCAGCGAATGCATAATTGCGGCTTCTTCTTTCTGTGCTGCTGATACCGGCGATGATACAGTTATGCTTTTCCGTCCCCATAAAACGGATGATGTATACGAACTGAACAAAATCGCGGCTGATGTTGAGAAGCTGGACACGGAAGAAGCCCACACACTGGCGGCGTATATTGAAATCTATGGCGAGAGTCTGGAAGAGATCCGGTATGCTCTTGACCACATGGACGACCTCATTTTCTATGACGGCTATACCATGGAAGGGCTGGCGGAAGAGTTTATCAACGAGGGCGTATACGGGGACATCCCGGAAGAAGCCCTCAAATACATCAATTATGAAAAAGTTGCCGACGATCTGTATGACGATTACAGCGAAACATTCTACGGCGTTCTCGCCACGGCATAAGATAAATCCGGCCGCCGCCCGGCGGCCGCCCCGTTAAGGGGCAGAAAACACCCACACACGCAAAAGAAGGAAAGGAAAAATCATCATGAAATATATGCCCATGAATGAAAAAAGCAGAGACTACAGCGCTTTTGAAGAGGCGCTCCTCAAGATGTTCCAGAAGAAAAAATCTCCGCTCCACCCGGAAACGTTCCGTCAGTGGGAAAAGCCTGTCTATTATACGGCAGCCGATAAAAAGGGAAATTCTTATATAGGAACGGCGATGTTTATGATTCGTTTTGATATAAAAAATTCGCTCCTCAATTTCCAGCGCAGCGGTCTGGAACACAGAGAAGCGGACAAAACGATCAACGCGATCGCCAGAGAAAACGCGAGGGAATATGACGGTGAATGCGGAAGTGACGGCGAATGGATAGGGGAGGATGAAAAGAAAAAATATTTTCTTTTCCGCGTGAAAGGAACGGGAACGATTCTTCACTATCGCAAAAATTTGATCAAATTGCTTCCTCATGATTTTTCTGCTCCGGGCTGGATTTGGAAATGCGATTTTTCCACCGGTGTACTTACCTGCTACGAAGGCTGGCGGGCGGAACCGGCAGCGCTCGTTGCTTCCACCCGGTGGCCGTAATCAGGGAAATTTAAATACATATCAGCCATTTTCAAAAAATCTGCTTTCGCTTCACAATGTATATCATTTGTTTTGCATTTGTGGTATCCTTAAAAAGGAAACAGGAGGTGCATACAATGAAAACTGCAAACGTTAATATACGAATTACGCCGGAACTTAAATCCGCCGTGGAAAATCTGTATGCGGAATTTGGAATGAGCCTGTCCGATGCAGTCAATATTTTCTTTCACAAATCGCTTCTTGTCGGTGGGCTTCCGTTTGATCTGCGCCAGCCGCGCTATAACGCAGAGGTTGAAGCAGCGATGCAGGAAGCGCGGGAAATAAAAGCGGGCAAACGGGAAGCTAAAGTATATACAAGTATCGAGGATTTTAAAAATGATCTATAAATTCTCGACTACCACCCAATTTAAAAGAGACATAAAACGGATGAAAAAACGCGGAGCGGATTTAGATAAAATGTACACCGTGATCGATCATCTTCTAAACGGGGACTTGCCCGCCCGGTATCGTGACCACGCGCTGGTGGGTGACTATATCGGCTTCCGCGAATGCCACATTGAGCCGGATTGGCTGCTGGTTTATACGATCGACGGGGACGAGTTGATCTTGACCGCCATCGCCACCGGCTCGCATTCAGATTTATTCAATTAAAGCCCCAAAAAAGACGGTATCCCGGATACCGTCTTTTTCCGTGTGCGGAATAATCATCAAAAACGGAAAAACGCAAAAATTCGGCCCTTACAGGGCCGAAAATCGTTTCATAGCTCAATTATACTGAGAAAGCAGAAAACAGCCTGCCATACGCCAAAATCAAAGGAATTCAGAGTAAGAAAGAAAGAGAAAAAGGCTGCAAAATTCATACACAAACATTTCCGGTCTGAAAAATTCTTTTCTTCCTCATCAAAAAAAACAATAAATAAAAAAAGAGGGAGTTGTTCACAAAAAGGCATGCCCCTACTAAGTAATTATAAGAGATTATAAGTATTACAAGAGGGAGCCCGCCAGCATAGACACCGTGGGGCCTCGCGGGCACGGTGCGCCACCGTTTCAGCGCAAAAGCGCCACCGTTTCAGCGCAAAAGCGCCACCATTTCAGCGCAAAAGCGCCACCGTTTCAGCGCGAATAACTTCCCCAAACCACCGACTTATTCACAAAAAGAAGAGGAAATTGCACGAATAACAGAGTTATTCACGTTGACAATATTCGGCCGGGCCTGTGAAACGGTAAAAAACTCCCCTGCACAGCTGTGCAGGGGAAAAGAGCAAAACAAACGGCAGACACAAGGTCTGCCGTTGCCTATTCAAACGGAGCATCCCCGCTCCGCGAATCATCCCTCAAAAAGAAATCCGACGGGTACAAGGTAAATCCGTCTGATTCAGATTTATAAGAAATCCCGTTTGTCATATATCGGATCGCTTCCATATGTCCCAGAAACGCCTCCTTAAAGGCCCGCGTGCGGGCGTAGTTGGAACCAAACTGGACGGAGAGCTGCTCCCAGGAGATCTTTACCGGCTTTTTAAGGTAGGACAGCCGGTAAGAAAGCCAAACAAAAAGATCGATCGCCATGGGAGCCTTGCGGAGCTGCCGCAGCGCCCGGAGATCCACCGGCACCGGTGCCGACGTGATCTCATTGAAAAACGTCTCCGAAAGCACGATGGACGGGGGAATTTTCCCTTTTTTTGAGAATACCGAACCGCCCACCTTTTTCGGCTGCCACATCAAATGCGCCTCGTCGGCGACGACCATATTGCGGATATCTTTCCGATGAACCGTCTCCCCGTTCTCTTCCGTATCATCCTCATAACGGAGAGAAATGAAACAGCCGAAAAGCAGATCGATCTGCCGCCGGAGCCGCGTGATATCCCCGCGGGGGCCGCCGGTGCGGTGAAGCCCCAGCTCCTCAAGAAAAGCGGAAAGAGAATCACCGAGATAAAGCGTTCTCGAATGGGTCTTCACCGCCTCCGTCGTCATCCAGCTCATCACCAGCCGGGGGATACTCCCATAAGGAAGCCCGTCCGGGCTGTACAAAATCAGCCGGTACTTTCCCGCCCGGCGGATGAACTCCCGCCCGGCGCGGGCGGAATAAGGCAGGCTCGCCTGTACGAACGGACAGGGCATAAGGCCGAATTTCTTCTTATCTGTCATCGCGGCAGCTCCTTCATGCGGTACTCCTCCCGATTCTGTAGATACATCGGATCATCCGGGGGAGGCACGGAGAAAGAATTTTCCATGCGGAACATTCCTTCTTCTGCCCGCAGATTCTGCTCCATGAGCTGCTCTTCATAATCCGTCATGGAGCCTGCGGCCCTCACGGCCGTAAGCGTATTCTTCCCGGCCGCGGCCGCGGCAGAAAGCATGGCATTCTTCTGCTGAACGGAATAATTGCTGCCCTCCGTGAGGCCGCCGGTGATCGCCGCCGTATCCTCATACAGATTCTCCGTGAACGCCTGCGCGTCCGTACCGGTGTCCGCTCCGGCCATAAACTCCTCTTCATGCTGATCGAGAAGCCGCCGCATATTCTCTTTCCGCGCCCGGCCGGTATTTCCCTCTTCCAGAAGGTCAAACTCTGTGCGCCGCCGGATCTCCGCGCGGATCTCCTCAACGCTCTCCGCGCCGAGGAGCGCCGACGACGGGCTCTTGAGAAAGCTCCGGTCGATATCCTCCGAAAGATTCCCTATGGCACGGGAGAGCTCCGACCACGAAGCCGTCATCTCCTGTGTCAGCTTCGTGATCGTCTCGTACTGCTGATAGATCTCCGTCTGCTTCGCCGTCTCGATCGCCTGCTTGATCCGGTTCTGAATATCCTGAATCGAGCCGCCGTGAAACCGGGCCGAAACCGGCCCCGCGGCGAGCGCCGCTACGAGAAGCGCTGCTCCGAAGACCGCCGCGGCGCGGCGGAACAAACATCTTTCCATGAGATCACCTCAATCCTTCAAAGGCCGGTTCACCCACCCGTCCCAGAGAGACGAGAAGACCTGCATGGTGTCATTCGACACCTTCGGGAACATGAATACCAGAAAACCCCAGCCTGCCGTGAACAGAAGAAGCGATGAGATCGATTCTTCCAGCACCGGCTGCGCCGTAAGCTCATCCGCGACGAACGTATACAGAAACGACGTGAGCACCAGATCAAAGATCGTACAGAAAATGCTTGAAATGAGCGAAGCGCCGTACCGCCGCGTCTTGTCAAAAAGAAGACCGGGAATGCCCAGCACGCCGAAAACGCACATGATATAAAAAATCACAAGCTTGAACATCATGTAAAACGTCAGAATGAGGGTAAACGCCAGCGACACCATCACCAGCACGGACACGAGAGCCGCGCCGACCAGGCCGAAACGCATATCCACGTGCAGAAACGGCGAAATAAGGTGAGCCACCGCAACGAAAATCGTATCGAAATGAAGGAACGTACTCTCCGAGAACGCCGTTCCCGACGCGGCCGTACTGATGCCTTCCAGCATGGGAATGAACACCTCATCCACGATCTCCCGCCAGCCCGCGAAAAGCGTGATGAAAAAAGCATACCGGAGAAACCGAAGCAGAATATCCATCATATTGAACGACCCTGACCGGGCAAAATATACATTCACGAAGAGAATAAAGAGATCGATCGCCGCGAGCGCCGCCAAAAACGGCATGAGATAATTCTGCGCCAGATCAAATGCGGGAGCGATGCGCTCCAGCATTTGCCGCACCGTATTTTCCATCGTTTCCGAGGGAGAAAAATACGTCGAAAAATCCACATCGATCTGCGGGGTAATTTTCTGCACATACTTTCCGACCACACCGGAGATCGTGTTGGCGTTCGTGTCGCCGCCGATGTTGTACACCCCGGAACGGGAAAGCACGATCATAGGATCGTCCCAATTGGAAAAATCCAGACCTCCCGGCGCGTACCCGATATGCAGATGCGGCCCCGTAGAGCCGCCGGAATTGCCGGAAAGAGCGATGCCGTCACCGGCCGAAACATGCTGTCCCGGCTCCACCAGCACATCGTCCAGATGAGCATAGAGCATGGTGCCGCTCCCGTCATCCGCCTCGACCGCCACCACGATGCCGTACCCGCCGGGGTCCTGATTGCCCCAGTAATCCGTCACCGTGCCGCTCGTTGCCGAAGGGACCACCGTATCCATGTCGACACCCACATCGATTCCCGCATGACCCTGCGGATATCCGTAGATCGGATGGATGCGCCAGCCGTAAGGGCTCGTGCACTCCCCCGCCAGCGTATACGCCTCTGCCGTCTGAGGGAAAAACGGCAGAAAAAGAAAAGCCAGAAGGAGCAGAAACCGTAACATACGCGCCTCACAAAACCGTATCGCCGGATCTCGACCGGAACCACCAGGGCTGGATCTTTCTCTCTGCATAATCAGAAGCGGCACGCCCTGCTCGTTCAGCGCCCTTCAGGACGATTCCGCCCCCTCTTTTCGCGCCGCTGAGAACCATATTTCCGGCACCCATGACAGTACCGCGGGAAGGCGTAACCGCATGAATGATATTTCCCGTATTCACAGACAGGCCGCTCGTCATGGCACCGGCAAATTCCACCGCCTGCCCCATAAGGAATGACAGGAACACCAGCGAACACGCCGCCAGAAGAAGGGAAGAAATGGACTGCTCATTCGCCTCCGCCACACTGAGCGATGCGAATGCATCCGAAATCGAATCGCCCACCATGCAGACCATGAATACCGCCACCATGACCTTCATGGAACAGGTAAGAAGGATACCCCATGTCTTATCCGCAATGCTCTCCGTAAACCGGAGCACCGCGAAAGGCAGAAGTACAATGGAAAGACCGCCCAGAATAAGAAATTCCGCATTGGCCATAAAAAGGACAAAAGCGATCTTGAACAGACCGTACAGCGCGATCGCGAGCGCCACCGCGGCAAGCAGATGAGCAAAGAAATCCGAAACGCTCGACGGGAACCCGGAGACGAGCTGCGCATAACAGGCAAAGATCTTATCCACGCCGTCGCTGATGAGACCGGCCGGTGACTTCAGACTGTTGCTCCCCCCGGCGATCTTTCCGAGATTCTCCGCGGATTCCAGAAGCACACTGAGAATCATGTCCCACCGGCTGATGAGCCACATATAAAACCCGATCTGCAAAAGCTTGATGAGAAGATTCGACACCGAGTAACTCGCCGAAAAATACCCCTCAAACGTCGTTGCGTAAGCAATGCATCCCAGAATGACGATAAGAGCCATCATCGGGTCCTGAAGATTTATGATGCTGTCAAAAACCGCATGTTCCAGCCTGTCGGAAATATCCACAAGAAGCTGTAACCCTTCCGCCGCCATGTCCTCACCACCCTCTCGACTTCGCCAATTCGATAAACGTCGGCGAAAGCGATTCCACATCGCCGTGCCGCATGGAAAAATCCTTTAAATCATCGGAAGATTTCTCGAAATCGTCGGAGATCTTCTCATTCAGCTTGTCCGACGCGTCCGCTTCAAGCTTCGCCTTCTGGGCGCGCACCGCGGAAAGCTTCGTCTGAAGCGAGGCGATCTCGCTGGCGATGTTATTGCTGTGGATCTGCTCGTTCTGAATGAGCGCCTGGATCTGAAGCGTATCCTTCTCGCCCTTCGCGTCCTTCAGCATATCCGTATACTCCTGGATGCGCTCCGTCGACGCGTCGAGCTCCTTCTGCTTCGCATTGATGAGCTCCACCACCTCCGTATCGAGCCGCTCGATCTGATACCGGTTCTGAGAGAGCCGGTGCTTCAGATCACCGTAAGAAAGATTCGATACATCCAAATCGTCGAACGAGTTGAACGTCTTATCGAAAGCCGTCTGAGCATCCTCCGCCCCGGACAAAATGGAGCTCATGCCGCTCATGAGATCCTGATACGATTTTCTCGCCGATTCGATCTCGGAAAGAATGGGATCGACCTGGCCCCAGGCCAGATCCTGCATATTCTGCCGCTGAAGATCGATCTGCGTCTTGATCTGGCTGATCTGCTCCGTCACCTTGCTGATCTGTTCGGCGATCTCCGCGTATACCTTGCTGTCATGGACCGAATAGACCGCCCCTGCCGTATAGCCGGAAAAAGAGAGCGCTGCCGCCACAACGACCGCGATCACAGCATGTTTTTTCCTTCCGGCCGACCAGTTCATTACCACCATGAATCACTCCTTTCATACCGCCGGAGCGGTAATTTCTGTAATCATCATCCAATGCCTCCATGACTTCTTCCTTCCGGCGGCAGATCGGATTCACAGATCTATATGAAAAACTTTCATCAGCAGGAGACCTGAGAAATAACTGCCGAACAGACACAGACCGCTGATCGATCCATAGCCCTCTGCCTCAAGCTCATGCTGGAGAGAAGCAGATACAACGACAATGAAGAACAGCCAGAACAGCATACCAAACGACTTAAAAAGCAAGGGCCCATTCCCGGTTTTCCCATTTTTTTCACCATTCATCAAAAACACCGCCCTTTCCCCTGTTCATGGCTTCTTCCTACGACACGCGCTTGAACGACTTCCACGCCTCCGAAAACGCTTCCGGCGAAAGAGAGGCGAGCTCCGCCACCTTCCGCTGATCCGCCGTGGAGGTCGCCGCAAGAAACGCCAGCTCCAGCGGCGAGAGCGCCAAGTCGAAAATGCGCCCGCCGTGTTCGTTTTTGTAGTAATACTCCTTCTTCGGCTTCAGCCCTGCCACGATCTCGATCTCCCGGTCGTTCAGACCGAAACCCTTATATATGGCGGCAATATCCGGGGCGAGCGCCAGCGGATTCGCCAGATAGATCTTCGTGGGCATATTCACCTTGATGACCGGAATGAGATCCCCGTCGATATCCGAAAGATTCTGCGTGGCGATGACCACCGAGCAGTTCTTTTTACGGAAATCTTTCAAGTACTCCACGAGTTTCTTCCGAAACGCCGCGTTGCGGAAGAACAGCCAGCACTCATCGAGCATCATCAGCGTCGGGCTGCCGTCAAGCTGCCCTTCAATGCGGTGAAACAGGTAATCCAGCACAGGTCCCACGATCTGCTGATTATCCATGACCTTTTCCATCTCGAACACCTGCCAGCGGCCCGTGCCGAATTTATCTACCGAAGAATCGAAAAGCACCCCGTAAGCCCCTTTCAGGGACAGATCGCGGAGCGAATTGCGGATCTGCTCGCTCTGGATCATCGTGATGAGAGCCGTAAGCGTCCGCTCCTCCTGCGGAGCCGCCGCCACCGAATTGAGCGCCTCATACAGCGTGTTCCGGTCTGTCGGCGTGATCGCCAGATTCTGCGCGGACAGGTAATTCACGAGCCACTCGAGACACCAGTTCCGCTCCACGTCGCTGTCAATGTGCGCGAGCGGCTGGAACGCGATCGACCGGCTGTCCACGAGCAGGTTGTAATAATTGCCGCCCACCGCCTGCGTGAGCACGCGGGACGATGCGGACTTGTCGAAAACGAAGACCCGGCAGTTCGGATACTTGCGGAAATTCGCGGAGATCGTATTGAGAAGCACCGACTTGCCCGTGCCCGTCGCTCCGACGATGAGCGTATGCCCCACGTCGCCGCAGTGCAGATTGAAATAAAACGGCAGATGCTCCGGTGTCACGCACCGGATGAGACAGTCGGCATTGAAGTGCTTATTTTTTTTTTCACCCTGCCAGTACGCGCCGAACGGCGACACACAGGCAAAGTCCGTCGAGTTCATTAAGTAATTACGCACATTCTGCTTGTAGCACGAAGGGATCGTGGACATCCACGCCGCGGCGGCGTTGTCTTTCTCGATCGTGGCAATGAAGCCCAGCTCGTTCACCATCGACCGGATCTCCGACGCGTCCTGGTCAAGCTGCGCCTTGTCCCCGTTGAGCAGCACGATATTCAGCGTCAGATAGCCCAGGCCGAAATCATCGGCGGACAGGTAATTAAGCGCTTCCCTCGCGTCCGCCTCATCCTGCGCCGCCTCCACGTTGTCCACCTGATCGGTGGTCATGTGCTCCTTCGCTTCCCGAATGAGCGTCCAGAGATTCTTCTTGCTGTCGGCATGCTTCTTGATGATGCTGTTCACCTCCGCCACCGCGTCCTCCTTCGAGAGCGCCAAGTAACGGATGACGAAACGAAACTCCGAAGAGAGCGCGTTGAGCCGGTCAAACATGAAATCCGTCACGAACGACGGCAGTTCCTTGATGCCGATGACGGCCATGTACTGATCCCCCAGCTTCGGCTCCCGGCCGCCCAGGAACGTCGCGTCCGTAAGACGCTCCCCAATAAAGAAATGCGGGTCGTCCTTCACCGGGAAATGGCGATCAGACACGCAGGAATGAAGATAAGTGAGCGTCTCCTGCCGATCCGCCGGACGGATATCCGTAAAATAACTCCGAAGACCCTTCGCGATCACGTCGCACTCCGTAAGGAATTTCTCCTCCATGACCTTGATATTCTCATACGTGGTATGCGCCGCCTGCTCCCACCGCTCCATATCCCGGTCCGATGAGCGCAGCGTGGTGAAGAAATCCCGGAAAGAATTTTTCACCTTCGCCAGAAGCTCCTTATTGTCTGTATCAAGAAGCTTTGATACTTTCTGAAGCGCCTCCGACGGGGGCAGATAGCAGATCGTGAGATAATACGTATTCTTATAAAGAAAATTGCGGTTCAGCGTCTTCTGGCGCTCCCCTTCCAGCTCCTGAAGAAGCGGATCGGAAAACTCCGATGCCGCCGCAGCCTCAGCGCGGTGCTTCTGTGTCTCCACATAGAGAATGAACCCGCTCTTCAGACGGCGGAACACATTATTGAGCCCCACATAGTAGCGCTCCTTCTCCTCCTCCGTCATGTGCGAGCCGTCCCGGCCCGTAAAGACATACGTCTTCTGCACCGTTCCGTTGCTGTTGATGATGACATTGTTTTCCGTGGGGAACATCCACGTCACAAAATCTGAAAAACTTCCGATACTCTGGCCCATGGCAGCTCCTTCCTTCAATCAGGGAAATAATGACTTTTCAAATGGAAATTCTCCGCGAGAATATCGAAAATACGGCGGTCCTCACGGACGAGGAGCCGGAGAACGAAATAAATAATGATCACCGGCACCGCCACATAGATCGTCTTGAAAAAGAAAAACGCGACGATCGTCAAAAGAATAATGGAAAAAAACACCGATCGCGGCAGCCCGCACCAGTAAACGGGTTTCGCAAGCGATTTAAATACGGGTACCTGCATAAAAACCTCCATAATTCATTTTCAAAACAACTCATGAAATAAGAAGACGACCGTACATAACAACAGACCCAAAATCTCGGCGATGAGCCATCCTTTTGCCATTTTGTACCCGAATACAACAAGATCATTGGTATAGTCGCAATAAATATCCAATGTAATAACCACATTCGCAAAAAGGAAAAACAGAATAAAATCTATTTCCGGCCGCAGCAGCAAAACAAGAATGAAAGCAGCAGCCATGACCGCCCCGTAAATCAACCACAACCGGTTCGGCCGTCTGCGCTCCTCCGGTCCAGACTCTTCCGTTACCATTTTCTTTTTCTTTTCCAAAATAAGACCTCTCTCCCTCTCATACACGCAGCTCAGCCCGATAAAAAACGGCGCTTTTTCTCCGGGGCATGCCTGTCACAGCCTGCAAAACACCGTTTTCTATCGGTCCGAAGACCGACAGAGCCAGATCAGCCGCCCACCGTCTCCTGGAGCCATTCAATGGCATCGGGAGACCAGAAGATGCACGTGATAAAGATGATAAACCCGACGACGTTCCGAACTGCCCGCGACGCTTCGCCCGTCAAAAAACCGAAACAGATATACGCAAAAGCAAGCGTTCCCAGAACGATCGCTACCGGACCGACCACCTGATCACGGAGCTCCTGGAACGCCTGGATAAACGGCAGATCAAGAGCCAGCGCGTTATATCCCGAAACAATGAGACCCGCCGACGCGGCCGCCGCCATGCGGAACGCCCGGTCCTGCGCGCGCGCCGAGATCATGAGCGCCTTTTCACGACAGACATTGACAAAATTCATACCTTTTCCTCACTTTCTATTGCTTACACCGGCGCGGTCATATAGACCTTTTTCACCGGATCGTAGCCCTTCACTTCGATCATCTCATCCACCCGACGGACAGACCGGCCGTCAGCCACGACGCGCTGGATGGATACCACATAATCCACGACGCTTCCAATGAGCTGTTTGATATACTCCTCCGCGCCGTTCATCCCTTCGAGCGTCAGCGATTCGAGACGGGTCAGCGCGTCGGCGCAGCCGTTGGCGTGGAGAGTGCAGAACCCGCCGGGATGGCCCGTGTTCCAAGCCTTCAGCACGTCATATGCCGCGGCATCGCGCACCTCGCCGATAATAATGCGGTTCGGCGAAATGCGCAGGCACACGAACACCAGATCCTGCATCGTTACCGATGTTGCCCGGTTCCCGGAAATCGTCATGTACTGCACATCGTCGCTGGAACACTGAAGCTCCGGCACGTCTTCCAGCACCGCCAGCCGGTCGCCTGGGCTCTCCTCGGAGAGCTTCTTCAGGATCGCGTTGAGGAACGTTGTTTTCCCGGATCCTGTGGCTCCGACAACGATGAGGTTCCGGTGCGTTCGGATCGCATTTACGATCGCGTCGTAATAATGACGGGAAATGGAGCCGTTTTCCAGATATTCCTCCATGGAGAAGACCCTGGCGGGCTTCTTTCGGAAGAAAAACGTGGGACGCGTGACAATGGGCGGATACAGAAGCTGCGCCCGGACGTTCAGCCCGTGGATCTCCACGCCCAGCTTCGGATGATCTTCATTAATGATCTGCTCATTGATCCCCGCCACGATATTGCAGATATTCTTTACCCGTTCCGGGGTCACAATGACTTCCGTCTTATGACGGCCGGAAAAAGAATCCACCCGGACAATATAGTCCGTATTCACATAGACCTCCGTCACTTCAGGATCTTCCAGAAGCCGCCGCAGATCCGGCCCCAGAGCGCTGCGGAGCATCAGCTTCTGGCGGGCATAAACGCTCTCGAGAGGGCCTTCCAGATGTTCTTCCAACCTCAGGCCCCCGTTTCCGCCATGGAATGGAGCTTCGCTTCCACACAGGCATTCACGATGAACTTGAGATCCAGCGGATCGATCCCGTTCTTCAGAAGCTGATCACAGAGAACATCCCAGGCGCGGGCGTTCATCTTCTTCTCCTCCGTATTGGAAGACTTCTGCATCTCCGCCGCCTTCTGGCGGATCTCAGCAATGCGCTTCTTGCCTTCCTTGATGCGGCGGATCTCTGATTCAAAATCCGTTTTTGCCATTCACAACCCTCCCTTCTTCTCTTCCCGGAGACCGATCCGGTGATACCTGTCATACTTCTTCTGGCTGTCCTTGAAGCGCACCAGCATATCCTTCATGAGGAAGAATTTATTCTTCGGAGACAGGATGCGGAGCCCTTCAAGAAGCATCGCCGATTTATTAAAAAGCACCGATGACGTTTCATCCGGCAGGAGAAGCGCCCTCTGCTTTTCAACCCACGTATAATTGCTCTTTGCAAACAGGCCTTCGGCCGATGACTTCTGCTTGACAAGGATCGTCTTATTGCCGAGCGCCGTGGACACGTATTTCCGCGTCTGCTCGTCGTTCGGCCCGAAATACACCTGCGTCTGGCAGTTTGTCAGGAGCTCTTTAGATTTATAGATTTCCGTGAGCTGTTCCAGCCCCTGGATGATGATGAGCGTCTTGAGGCCGTATCCGGCGATATACCCGAGCTCCCGGACGAGCGTATCCATCTTGCCGAAAGCGGGGAACTCATCAATGAGGAGCAGGCACCGGTGCCGGTCGCCGCCGAGCGTTTCCGTCGATTTGATCACGGTAAACTCAATAATGAGGCGGAACAGTTTGCCCACCCGCTTCAAATCCGACGGGGGCGTTACGAGATACAGATCCGTCGGCGCTTCGGAATTGCGGATATCCCGCAGATAAAAATCCGAAGTGATCGTATTATCGATGATCGTCTTTTCCGAAAAAATCATGAGCGCCGTAATCGCCGAAGAAAGAACGCTTCCGGCTTCATTGGGACTTTTGGAAATAAAGGAATTAAACTTCGTCACCACCACCGGATGCAGACCCGGCGTTTTCAGCGCTTCTTCAGTAAAATGCGTGACTTCCGTCTCGTTATCCTGATCGATGCGGCGCAGGATAAAACTGTCTGCGGATGTTCCCACCGGATTCGGCAGATCGAAAACCACCCCGGACTTCGGGATATGCACCCCTTCACGGGCCTTCTTCACCTTCCGGCCGCCCTCCTCCGCTTCTTCATAGAGCGCGTCGGAAAGAGTTTTTCGGAAGCCTGTCGGCTTATTACCGTCGTCCTTCTTATCTCCGTCGTCCTCATCGGCCTTCATTCCCGCCGCGAGAAACTGATACACGTCATACATGGATGTCTCACGATACCCTTCATCACCGGGATGAAGATCCTTTTTCGTGTTTTCCACGCAGTGAACATATTTGAGATGTGTCACCACACCGGTGATGAGATCCTTCGCATTGTCCAGCCAGTACTGATCATTGCCGCCGGAACCTTCGCCGACGAGAATGCTCACCAGATTCGATACATCGCGCCCTTCGTTGGCGCTCCCCCAGCGGATCTCATTTAAAGGATTCCATCGGGACGTGGGGCGGCCGTCGGCCGGAGCGAACTCAATGACGTTATGTCCCATCACGTACTTTCTGTACGCGCCGGTCTCGTTCAGATTTTCCCGTTTTGGATCGGCCACCACCATGGAACCCTGCCAGCTCGCAAATGTCGGGATAACGACCCCGATGCCCTTACCGGAACGGGACGGCGCGCACATCAGAATATGGGTCGGTGCGTTGTCCACGATATATTCCCGTTTGCCGGGAATGTGCGGGAGAATACTGAATTTATCTTTATGGAAGAGCTTACCCAGCCATTCCGCGACAGCCAGTCGCTTCTCATAATCCATGCCCGTATCCCAGGCTCCCACAATGACCCCGTCTTTGACGGGATCGACCGGGGAAAGAAGCCCCTTCTCGCGGATCTCGTCCGCCGTCGCCCATCGGGCGCTGCCAGACGAGGTGAGCTGCTCTTTCTTCCAGAAAAGCAGGATAAGCACAAACAGAATGGAAGCGAGAAATCCGCCGCCCGCAATGATCTTCCCCGTTTTCAAAAGGAACGGAGCCTGATCATTGTATTTCGCGAGCAGATACAGAAATTCAAAGGGGTAGTACACCACCGTCCCCGCGATATCCGGGAGATACCGCGGATCAAAACCGATCTTTGACGCGAACGACCAGGACGCGGCGATCTGCGCCGCGAAATTGACAGCCAGAAATCCGATGACCGCGGCCGCGGCCTTTTTCTGATTCTTCGTAAGCTCCTTCTTCATCGGACTGCCCTCTTCTTCCCGTGCTCGCTCTCCCAGACAGACCGGCACGTATAAGAACAGAAGTCCTCCCGCCGGTCTCCGGCGCGGCGGATATTCACTTTGCGTCCGCAGCACTTGCAGTAAAAAGTACGCAAAACAGGATATCTGACAATGACCATAAATATGCCTCCTTTCCGTTTTCAGAAGCGCGGAAATCTTTGATGAGAGAAATTTACATATGTGTGGCAGGAAAACGTCTGCGGCAGAAAAGAAAGGGAATTTCATGCCAAAACATTTTCAGCATCTGTTCCGCGCCTCAGAAAACGGGAGAAATAATACATTTCTCAAAAAACGAAAAAATATCTCGCCTTTTGAACCGCCGATAAGGCTGAACAATTTAAAAGTGATGAGAGGTCACTGCGCAGGAACGATCCTGCGTGAAAATCGGCGGCCCAAAAGGCGGCAGGAAAAGCGCGTCTTGATTTCCTGCGCCTTTACCGAAAGCAATGGGCGTGTGCCAGAGAGAGATGAGGGACACCGCCTGCGGAGCTGTGGATATGGATGCAAACGCGCTGTGAATAGGATATGAAAGACGCTTGTTTTTAAGATTCCACGGCTCCGCAGGCGGGAGAAGGAACTTCTCCGCCCGGAGGAATATAGGACGATATCTGCATACCGTCTTTCGGACTGTGGATAAGGAATCCATATCCGCATGCGGGCGAGGTATGTGGATATGGGAAAGGAAGCACAAGACCTGTACGTTGAATACAGGCGAATAAGATCTACGATCCACAGCCCGAAAGGCGGGAGAATGCATGTACATTCTCTCGCGTTCCCCATTCCGTCCGCACCGGTCTGGGCCCCAAGACGAAGGCAGGTAACGCCGCGGTGCGGCCGGAAGGAAAAGAGCGTCAGTACATAACGAGCCTCAGCAGTATCCGTTTGCTTTGCAGTATTCAAAGCTTGAGAGGGGAACCGGAAATCCCTCATTCAAGACTTTGAAAAAACTGGCCTCCGCCATGGGAATGGATGTGCAGATCCGGTTCGTTCCCCTGCATGAATCCCGTTCCTGATTTCCCTGCCCCGCATATGCGGGGCTTTTTTCGTGCCTGCTTTCAGTCCGCGGTGAGTTCCGTCATCGCTTCGAGCATCTTTTCGAGCTTCGCGATGCGGGCTTCCTGTTCCGCGTTCTTCGCTTCCAGCTCCTGAATACGGGCATCGTCCGCGGCGATCTTCTGCGCGATCATCGGGTCAATGCCGGTCTGTCCGGTTTTGTGCCCGCCGGGCCCGAACCGGAAGGAGAGCCCGCCGCTGATCATGTTTTCGTTGTAGCCCACCGTCGTCGCGAGGTTCGCGGCGACATCTTTGTTGAAGTAGTACTTCGCGCCCAATGCGGTCGCCTGGTGAGACTTGTAGCTCCCGAAGCCGACCGCAAAGGAGAGCTTTTGCCCGTCTTCGTATGGCATGTAGTCGAGGCCCGCGAGAGCTGCGGCTCCGGCCGCCACTTCGCCGATCTCCGTTCCCTGCCGTGCGAGTTCCTGTGTTACAGACAGTCCGTTGCCGAGGAATACATCCGAAGCGGTCAACGTGCCGTCGATCACCTGGTCACCTGCAATGTGGGAGCTGCCTGCTACATACTGGTCACCGCCGGTGTAGCTGTTGCCGGATACGGCAAAGTCCTTGCCGACGACGAGGCTTCCGCCGACCGCTTCATCGCCTTTGACCCCCAGGCCGCCATCAACGTAGAGGTTGCCTCCGAAGTGGCCGTCTTTATCTACGTCAAGGCTTCCGCCATAGTGACCGTCTCCGGCCACGTCCTGCCAACCCCCTACCGTGCTGTTGCCGGTGGTCGTCTGGTTCCCGTCCACGTTCAGATTGCCGCTGATATCGGTGTCCTTCAGGTG
>OMFY01000180.1_pt1 | contig 49054 bp, 32 predicted proteins | sample 1645701 | NCBI WGS metagenome assembly OMFY01 (sample SAMEA103958111, study PRJEB25191) | human gut metagenome | biome: human-associated habitat [ENVO:00009003]; feature: intestine environment [ENVO:2100002]; material: feces | place: Germany | collected 2013/2015
ATTTCCATGTCTAAATTCTTGTCAAACTCGTCGATAATACAGAAAATTTCCGTAAATCTGTGTAAGGAATATACCTCCTTGAAATCAAGAAAGTTAGAAGAATTACCGCGTTTTGGGGTAATGACTTGGCAACCGTCCTAATTGCCGTGGTCTGCATCGCTTTGCTTGTTTGGGTAACTCTTATAAATATAGAAATAGTATTTTTAATAGTGTATATTTTACCATGAAACATTACAACTCTGTAGATGAGAAATAATTCTTAGCAATCATTTCATCATCAATCGCAATCAATAAATTATTGATTGCAGTATATGCCTCATGAGCAAATGATGAATTCAATTGGATTCTACCATGTTCATCTAGTTTTATATTAGGATACTTTATCTGAAAATCTCCATTCGGTTTCCCGTCCGAGTGTACAAATATATGCCTAATTTCTAGAAAAGGCAATGCTTTATCAATGATTTCTTGATCAACAGAAAGTCCTAATTTGTTTTTGATTTTAGAAATCAATGTAATAGTACTCCGCTCATTCTCTAATTGTTGAAATATTTGGTCCATAATCGACTGTATGATTTCTTTTTTAGTACTTTTTGAGAGAATATCATTCGCCTTCATGTTAACATTATGCTCTCCAACTAACCTATGAGTATCTGCACCGTTCATGGCTCCTTCTTGCAATATGTACCGAATGTATTCTGTTACCTCTTCATACATATCTTTTATAAAAGCAACGTAGACTGTTTTCCGCAGATGTTTTACTACCAATCCTCTACTATTGGCATTATTCCCTCTCTTCGATAATAAAGGATGATTTATATTATCTACTTTATTGAAGATAGTATCATGACCTTTTAATAATTCTTTGTTTAAAAGAATTATTTCAGCAACTTCATTATCTGTTCGAAAATAATCCAAACGATTTTTAAAACGCTTATAGCCTTTACTTGACATATCTAAATATATTATTTGATTTAGTACCTATAAAGGTACAGAATTATACTGAAATAGAATAGATTAAAGATACAAAAAAACAGAAAGGCACAATGTTTTAAAGTGCCTTTCTGCAAAAAGTCAATCCTTAATAGCTGGAATAATGAGAGCTATGAGAACTGTGTGAACTGTGCGAGCTGTGGGAGCTATGCGAACTATGTGAGCTATGGGAACTGTGGCTTGCGAGTAAATTAAACTCGGCAGAGGACTGTTCCAGCACCAACGTCTGTTCTTGCTGCTGTTCGATTTGAGTGTCGCTGTTTGTCACTTTGGCGACAATCTTTTCTCCAACAGAAGTACAGTAGCTCGCTCCTGCAAGAATTGCAGAGACCGCAAAGAACAAGAGTTTCTTCATTGATACCTCCTTCTTTTAATGTTAAACAATCAGTTAATTAACACACGATATATCGAATGATATATGTTCCACCTTCTTTATATGAGAACTATGGGCATCCCTATTGGATTCAAAGAATCCTGCACATTGACCTCTCAACACGCATCCATCACATTCAGGAATGTATATGTCTTTCCAATCTGAAATAGATTGTTGGGCATAACATCTTATGTCTTCGGGCAATACACATAACTGTGCATTGTAGATATAAGGTTTCATTCCCCTGTCCGCAAGCAATAAGACTGCCTCCCGTAATTCTATATTATAGTCATAGGGGTCTATCCAGAGTTGGTCGATATTTTCCTTTGCTAATCCTGTCGTTTCCATTTGCATAAATGCGACCTGTGCAACAAAAGGAAAATTGTGGTAAACATAATCTGCAAATTGTGGCAATCGCTTATAGGTCTGTTTATGGACTACAATTCTAATCCCTATTCGTTGATGGAACAATGCAAGGTTGTATAAGCCTTGTACTGTTTTATAAAAAGTCTTTGCTCCTACAATGCGGTTATGTTCTTCTGCAATATCTGAAAAAAGGGGAATGTCTATCTGCAAATCATGATGCCTGCATTTTGCCAGTTTCATTGCATACTCCTTATCCGAAAACTTAACTCCATTTGATAGAATACTGATTGCCGTTTTAGGGAGTTCTTTCTTGATATGATTTATCAAGACAAACAAATTGTCACCGATAAGCGTAGGTTCACCTCCGGTTATACCAATTTCCTGAGTGTTCTTGTCAAACAAAGAAATCAATTTTAAGTTGAATGGCGTTTTGTCCTTTTCTTGCAGTATCGGCGGTTGTGGGCACATAATGCAACGATGGTTACACCGTTCCGTCGCCATTATTGCATTATGGTTGGATTTAACCTCATACACAAAAATTATTTCTCCTTGCTGATTGACGACTACAACATCGCCTTCATGAAATTCGTCCACATTGTCAACAACACAATAAGGTTTCCCATTATCTGAAATAGTGTCCTTTGTCGTAATTGTTGCCGCATATCCAAACGCCGGACTTGATGCGTCTTTACTTACCCATATTTCATTGGAACGGTGAAACATTTTCTTACCAAAAGTTATCCGCCCAACGACATCCTCTACTATATTGAATGACTTACCTTGAATTTGTTTCATAATCGTTCAATTTAACCAAGACCAAAAAATTCTGTTTATCTCCGGGTCATGCCTGTGCAATAACTCGAACAAGTAATGTATGATTGACTTTGTCTTTTTACACATTTCATTTGTCGGTCTGAAACCTATCATATCTCCTTGTTCGGACATATTGCGCACAGGGTCTGCACCGCAATAGGGCTGGAACACACATTCGGAACATACAGGCAGACACTCTGTACAAGCAGAGGAAATGATATGGTGTAGAAGTTCACCATTGAACATTTCCTGATAACTATTCTCATTCACATTGCCCAACCTGAAATAATAGTTCTTGAAGCGTGCCATCATTCGAGCTTCATCCGATACATATACGCTACCGTCATAATCATAGATAACTCCTGCAATGCCAACGCCTGCTGGAGATTGCAAATCAACAAAGCCTGTTGCAAATGGCGTAAGCATTCTTCTTAAAAGAAGTGCAGCAAATCCCTCTACAAAGAATGTCCCTCTCTTGTTTAGTTCTATAATATAGTCAAGACCCTCTTTGTAGTTTCTAATGAAATCTTCTATGGGATAAGCAATCTTTTCCTTGTACTGTTTTGCAAAACCGTATGGATTAAGAGACCGTAAGAATATGCTGTTAAATCCCAAGCGTATATATTCGTTGATTATATCTTTGAAGCGTCCCAAACTATATTTTGAGGTTGTCATAAGAGCGGAAGCACAATCATTGTTCCCCCATATTGCCCGTATCATGGAAAGGTGCTTCTCAAAGATAGCATGATGGTCTAACTCTTTGTCTTGCAGCGGACGGTTTGTGTCGTGCAAATTTTTAGGACCATCCAATGATGTTGAAATCATACAGTTGTGCTTCTTAAGATACTGCACCATCTTTTCATTCAGCAAAGTCAGATTGGTACAAATAACGAAATCCAACTCTTTCTTTTTGAAAAGGTTTTGCCACTCTGCTTCCTCTATGATATATTTTACCATTTCAAAATCAGTAGAGGGGTCGCCTCCCTGAAATTCTATCTTTATACACGGTGAAGGTGATTGGAAGATTGTTTTGACAATGTTCTTAGCCGTCTGTTTTGTCATATCGGCAGAATGGTCATCCCGATTTTTGCGTGCGACTTGACAATATATGCAACTGGAGTTACAGCGCAAGGTCGGAACTACCATGTGTAGAGAAGTGAAGTCACGAAGTATGCTTTTCTTTGTGCGGAATTTTGTTGCAAGCATTGCAACCACATCTTCAACTTTATCTGTCGTGGCTATTTGTTTCGATTCAATATCATAAAACAAATCACTGTGTGTATCCATTTCTCCATTTACAAAACGACGAAAGTCCTCGTTCTGCAAGAAGATATATTCCCCAACTTCATTTGTGAGGAGATATTCTGTATCATTGAACCGTTCAAAACGGAATGGCAATATTTGGTACTTCATCTTATCCAATATCGTATTTGTTTTAACCAATCAACTTTTTCTATATTCCCTTTTTGGTAAAAAGGTTCAATTCTGTAATATAGGTTATCATTTTCAGTAAAGTAAAAATGATAATAATCATGACCATGAATACCATCTTCTGTGTAATACTGTAATAAAAACCTCAAAGAATAACATTTCTTATTTATTGTAATATCATTAATGGACAACAAATTTGTATATACGACTTGTACTTCACTACATTCACACCTTTCATAAGAAGCTTCATATTTTTTCTCTATGAGTTTCTGTATATCAGAGATAATATCAGGTTTTAGTATAATTTTGCTTATATCATTCTTATTTATCTTTTTAACATACTGAACCGCAGAATAGTGGGATGCAGAACCGTGAGAGTAATGATGCTGATTTTTTGAACTAACATTTTGAAATGATGTTAGAACTAATCCACAACACTCATTTAAGTTTTTGCTTTTAGATATTAGTAACTGGTTTAACGCCAACAAAGACGCAACCAACACAGCAAGTCTTTTCATTTGCTAACTGGTCTAAACGCCTCTTCAACTATCATATCACGAATGTGCCCAAATTGGGCATTAACGTCATGCCGCAGTTGTTGGTCTATCAATTCATTGCAAAATTGCTTGGGAATATCGACAGTAATGGCATTGTCATCTTTTGATTCAAAAATGACAATCACCAAATTAGGATTAGATTTATCCGTCCGTTGATGTATGTAGAACAAATGTGAGAACTTATAGAGTGCTGCCGTTATTACATCTTTGGAATACAGAGCTAAATCTACAATTACTTGAAACTTGTTATTGTCAAGTTCTACGACTGGAAATTGAATCTTTGCCATACCATTTTCAACGTCCTCCAGTCCCTCGAAGACCTCTTGTTATGTTATTATGTGCAGAAGCGTGGAACTGCAATGCTACCACATTCTGATTTGGAGGTCGTAGGAAAAACCTTTAGCACGGATATGGTAATAGCAGCCCACGCTATAGCGTGAGAACCACTATGCCATCCTTGTGTACAAGTTGTGAATTTCCTAGGTTCCCAACCACAAGATAAGCATAACGCTTCTTCTTTTTCTCGAATGTCTTGGCAAGAGTTGCCTCAAGCCAAATACAAAGGTAGTGAATTCCTGAAATAAGCCACCTCGTTTTGACAAAAATTAGCAATCTAAAGTCTATTTTATTACTTGCTTGTATTTTTATTGGGTTATAACCCATCTAATATATTGATTTTTACAGGCAGTTAATAATTGCCGTACAACTTTGCCGTCTTGATTTCAATTAGCCGATTATTGATATCAAAGTAAAGGGCGCCCATTTCTGCCCCCCTATTAGAAAGGCAAAAACACGGTTGAAAAATTGAATAAAGAACGCAGGGTGGGGGTGCCAAAACGGCAACTCCCTCTCAATATAAACACTTTAGCTATTACTTTAACGAGAGTTCGACGAATTTCTGCTTACTGGCGAAGGCGCGAGATAACAGGAACAAAACCAAGAGAATATAGTATACTTTTGCATTCCACGACGTGAAATAGCTATTCCACGTCGAGAAACAGCCATTCCACGTCGTGGAATAGCTATTTCACGTCGTGGAACAGACTTTTCTTCTAGCTTCTTGGAGTTTATATACTATATGAAAAGGATTTTAGATATGCGCAAAACACAATTCGTCGAACTTACTCACTTTAGATTCTTGCCCTTACTTCCAAGCCCTAAACATCCTATCCCCAATGTTCTGCGACACATATTGTATGGGTAGTTTCGCATAGATTTCAGTTGTCTTTATGGAAGTATGCCCCATCATGATTTGCGGCACCTTTTTGGATATACCCTGCCTGAGAGTCACCGTTTGCACTCAAGTGTGTTTTGAATTGTGCAATGATCATATCATCCTTGTTCACCTACGGCGATAAGGATATGTCCAAACTCGGCCACCTTCTTCTGCTTGAAGCCGTAATCTAGCGTACTTGCTCATAAAGGTAACACATTACAAGTTAAAAAGAAAAAGGTCTTCATTGCTGAAGACCTCTTTTTAGTGATTCGCATGGGGTTCGAACCCATGACCCCAACATTAAAAGTGTTGTGCTCTACCAACTGAGCTAGCGAATCTAAGTTGCGCCTTCCTGGGAAAGCGAGTGCAAAAGTACTACTTTAATTTGATACACGCAAATTAATCGAGGAAAAAATCACGATTTTTCTTTTTCTTCCTTGATTTCCTCCTCGTTTTCGTGCTCTTTGGTGACATATCGTTGCCAATAAGCGATACAGAGCGTGGTGAGGGGAAGGGCGATGATGAGGCCAATGAAGCCCAGCAAGGCTCCCCACACGGAGAGACTCAAGAGCAGGATGGCGGGATTGAGGCGCATGGCCTTGCCCAGCACCTTTGGCACCACGATGGAGTCTGATATGCCCTGCACCACGCAGAACACCAGTACGACCATGCCGAAAATGGCCCAGAAGCTTTCCCCTGTCTCCGTGGCCTTGAGCATGGACAGGAAGGCGGCGGGTATCAGGGCAAAGCCGTGAAGGTAGGGAACCATGTTCATGAGGCCTATGAGGATGGCCAGGCCAATGGCCATGGGGAAGCCGATGATGGTGAAGCCTATGAAGAACATGACGGCCATGATGAGCGAGACGGTGCCCTGCCCGCGGATGTAGTTGTTCAGTTCCCGTTCCGCGTCGGCCATCAGTTCCCGCCAGAAGGGCCGGTTCTTCTTGGGGAATATCTTCACCCAGTTTTGCGTGAGATACTCGTAGTCCAACAGGATGAAGAACATGTAGAGCAAGGTAATCAAGGAGGCCACTATGCTGAATATGACGCTGGCCGTCTTGCCCAATAATTGGAACACCTTGGGCATGGTGGATTTCAAGGCTTCGCTGAAGTCTGTGCTGTGCAGATAGGTCTCTATCTCACGTTGATGCTCTTTCAGCCATGCGCTGATGGTCGCGGTGAGGTCGTTGGTGTGGGTGGTGGTGTGTATCCACTGGTTGAGCACTTCCCCCAATTGGTGGAATTGGCTCAGCATGGGCGGAATGATAAACCAGAGCACACCGCCCAATACGCTTATCACGAACATGAAGGCGATGATGATGGAAAGGGTGCGTATTTTCACCCGCATCTTGTATTGCACAAACTTCACTACGGGAAAGATGAGATAGGCCAATCCCCACGCCACGAAGAAAGGCAACAATACGGCACTCAGGTAATCGATGATATAGATGGCCGCCAGGATGGCAACCACGATAATCGTCCAGCGGATGAACTTGTCGAAGGTGATTTTCTGTTCTAACATGCTAAAATAATCTCTCTGCTAAGCGCGAAAATACAAAGACGTTTTAAAAATTGCAAAGAAACAAACGAAAATCTTTGCAATGATAGATTAAATACTTATATTTGCGTTCGATATGGGTATGTTGTATATCGTGCCTACCCCCGTGGGCAACCTGGAAGACATCACGCTGCGCGCCATCAAGGTGCTGGGCGAAGCCGACTTGATATTGGCTGAGGATACCCGCACTTCGAGCGTACTCTTGAAGCACTATGAGATCAGCAAGCCCTTGGTCTCGCATCATAAGTTTAACGAGCATGGCACGTCGGCGGGTATCGTGGAGCGGCTGAAAGCGGGGCAGACCATTGCCCTCATCAGTGACGCTGGCACACCAGGTATCAGCGACCCAGGTTTCTTCCTGGTAAGGGAAGCCGCCAGGGCAGGCATCACGGTGCAGACATTGCCTGGAGCCACGGCTTGCATCCCTGCGTTGGTGAACTCGGGATTGCCTTGTGACAGGTTCTGCTTCGAAGGCTTCTTGCCCCAGAAGAAAGGCAGGCAAACCTTGTTGCGGTCACTGGCTGAGGAGGAGCGTACGATGGTGTTCTATGAGTCACCCTACCGGGTGGTGAAGACCTTAAGGCAGTTGGCGGAAGCACTGGGTGAGGACAGGCAGGCCAGTTGCAGCAGGGAGATTTCCAAGGTGCATGAGGAAACCTTGAGGGGCACTCTGGCCGAGTTGGCCTCCCACTTTGAGGAGACGGATCCGAAAGGCGAGTTCGTGATAGTGGTGGCTGGCGCGGATCTTAAGCAAAAGAAGAAAGAAAAAGGAAATAAAAACAAGAATTTATTAAAAGAAAGAGAATTATGAGAAAGTTATTAGTAATGGTATGCTGTGCGCTGATGGCGTTGGCTAGCTGTACCGACAAGAAAGCGCAAGAGAGGGCAACCGCCCAGACAGATTCACTGAACCAGGTAGTGGCTCAGCGTGAGGCCGAAATCAATGACATGTTGGGCACGCTCAATGAAATCCAAGAGGGTTTCAACGCCATCAACGAGGCTGAAGGCTTGGTGAACATCGCCAAGACGGGAGAGGGCACCAACCGCTCCAAGCAACTTAAGGAGAACGTGGCTTTGATAGCCAAGCGCATGGAGGAGAACCGTGCCTTGATAGAGAAGCTGAAGAAGCAAGTGGCCAACGGCAACGTGAAGATGGATCAACTGGAGAAGACCATCGAGAACATGACGAAGCAACTGGAAGCTAAGGAGGCTGAGCTCAATCGCCTGCGCCAGGAGTTGGATGCCAAGGATATCCACATCGCTGAGTTGGACGAGACTGTCAACAACTTGAATACCAACGTGACCAATCTCACGGCGGAGAGCGAACAGAAGAGCCAGGTGATTTCTCACCAAGACAAGCAGCTGAACACCGCCTGGTATGTATTCGGCACTCGCAAGGAGCTGAAAGAGCAGAACATCATCGATGGTGGCAAGGTGCTCTCCTCTAATTTCAACAAGAACTACTTCACCAAGATTGACATCCGCAAGGACAAGGAAATCAAGCTCTATTCCAAGTCCGCCAAGTTGTTGACCGCCCATCCCGCCAGCAGCTACACCTTGACCCGCGATGCCAACAAGCAGTATGTATTGCGCATTACCAATCCGCAGATATTCTGGAGCACCAGCAAGTATCTGGTTATCCAGGTAAGGTAACGCTTATCGCTTACGCTCGAAGAATTGCCGCATCAGTTGGCGGCATTCTTCTTCCAATACTCCGCACGTGATGTCCGCCTTCGGGTGCATTGCGTGCGGAGCTAGTTTTTTGTATCCCCGCTTCTCGTCGGGTGCCCCATAAACTATCCTTTTCAGCTGTGCCCAGCCAATGGCCCCGGCGCACATGGCACAAGGCTCCACCGTGACATACAGTGTGCAACCACTAAGATACTTTCCGCCCAAAGAGTTGGTGGCGGAGGTGATGGCTTGCATCTCGGCATGGGCCGTGACATCATTTAGCGTTTCCGTCAGGTTGTGTGCCCTGGCGATGACGCGACCTTCACATACCACTACCGCTCCTATAGGCACTTCGTCAGCGTCAAAGGCCTTTTGCGCCTCCTCCAAGGCTTTGCGCATAAAGCGCTCGTCTGTTCTTGCTTGTTCTTCCATGGTCGCGAAGTTACAGAATATCGGTGAAAAAGTGGAGCTTTTATTTCGGAATGTGGCGGAAAAGCCGTATATTTGCGCTGAAATGGCAGCGCATAATGAACTGGGAAAATGGGGAGAGGCCGAGGCCGCTGAATATCTCCGCAGGCATGGTTACGTGATAAGGGACACCGATTGGCGTTTCGGCAAGCGTGACTTGGACATTGTGGCCGTGACCGAGGATGCCCAGTGCCTGGTGTTCGTGGAGGTGAAGACTCGCAAGAGCGATAAGGTGCAAACGCCCGTGCAGGCGGTCACACGCCAGAAGATAAGAAACCTGGCCATCGCGGCCAATGCTTACGTAAAGACCGTGGCGGGCGATTTCCAGGTGAGGTTTGACATTATCTCTATCGTGGGTTCCAAAGACAAAGTGGAGGCCATTGAGCATATCGAGGATGCTTTCAACCCATTGCTGGGATAGGCGTCGCGAAAATGACCTAAGAAGACGGAAGAACATGGAAAAGACAATCATAAGACTTGAAGAGGTGGGTTCTACCAATGACTATCTGAAAGGCTATAAGTCCGCGAATGAAAAGGATGATTCCATGGTTGTGGTGATAGCCGATTATCAGACCCGGGGAAAAGGCCAGGGCTCCAATTCTTGGGAGAGTGAAGCGGGGAAAAACCTGTTGATGAGCATCAGGGTGCATCCTCGCTATGTGCCCGTGCGCTATCAGTTCTTCCTTTCCATGGCGGGAGCCTTGGCCGTGAAAGACGCTGTGTCAGGCTATGTGGATGGAGTGACGCTGAAGTGGCCTAATGATGTCTACGTAGGCGACCGCAAGCTGAGCGGCACGTTGATAGAGACTTCCGTTGGGCAAAGACAACTCAAGGATTGTGTCTTTGGTGTGGGTGTCAATGTCAACCAAGCCGTTTTCCGCGGTGACGCGCCCAATCCTGTCTCCCTCTTCCAGCTCTTGGGCAGGGAAGTAGACCGTGAGGAACTGGCCAGCAAGCTGGTGGATGCCTTTGAGCGATATTGCCAGATGTTACGGAATGGCGCTTATGGAGACGTGTCTGCCCTTTACCACTTGTCGCTTTATCGCCGCAAGGGATTCCATTACTATAAAGACGCGGACGGGGAGTTTGAGGCCGAGCTGGTGGAAGTGGAAGACGATGGCCACTTGATACTCCACGATCGGGAGGGGAGAATCAGGAGCTACGCTTTCAAGGAAGTGGCCTATATAATATAAGGTGTGTTGATGGGGTACCCCCAGTCCTGTAGAGACGCATTCTTGCGTCTCGGCATGCAAGACTGGGCAATCACCTGGCATGGTCATACGATAATAAATTAATGTATAACCAAATAAAATAGAGACAGAAAATGGTAAAGTTCAAGCGAATCTTGTTGAAACTCAGTGGCGAGAGCCTGATGGGCAAACAGCATTACGGGATAGACTCCGAGCGGCTCGCCGATTACGCACGGCAGATCAAGGAGGTATATGAGATGGGCGTGCAGATAGGCATCGTGATAGGCGGAGGCAATATCTTCCGCGGCCTGAGCGGCTCGCAGAAGGGCTTCGACCGGGTAATGGGCGACCAGATGGGTATGTGTGCCACGGTCATCAACTCCTTGGCGCTTTGCAGCGCCTTGCGTGCCTTGGGCGTGAAGGCCAAGGTGCTCACGGCCATCCGCATGGAGCCTATCGGGGAGTTTTACACCAAGTGGAAGGCCATTGAGGCTATGGAGGCAGGTTATGTCTGCATTTTCTCCGCGGGCACGGGCAGTCCCTATTTCACTACCGATACGGGTTCCTCGCTCCGGGGAATAGAGATAGAGGCCGACGTGATGCTGAAGGGTACCCGCGTGGATGGCATCTACACGGCAGACCCGGAGAAAGACCCCACGGCCACGAAGTTCTCCGACATCACCTACGATGAGATTTACACCCGCGGGCTGAAGGTGATGGATCTTACCGCCACCACCATGTGCAAGGAAAACAACCTGCCCATCTACGTTTTCAATATGGACGTGGTGGGCAACCTGAAGAAAGTGATGGAGGGCGAGAACATCGGTACTTTGGTGCACAACTAGGTTTCTTTGCTCACCGACAACAATCTTGCCGTAGCGACATTCCATGGAACGTCGCTACGGCAAGTTAAGAAAGTGCCCAACTGTTGACGATTTGGGTTTACCTTGCCGCTCCTTGCCAGTGACCTACGTCCCACGACACGTCGCTACACGGGTTGTAAAAGCCACCTAAGGTGCCCCGGGCAACTCACCTAAGGTGGATTCCGATTTTAATATAGGTGACTCGGGCAAGTCACCTTAGGTGGCTTTTCCGGGCATCTCGTGATGGCAAACAAGGAGGCTTTATGTCAGTATTCCGGTTTTAAGAATGTCCGCATAAAGAGGATTATGGGTGTCCTCTGTAAGCAGGACTGGCTCTATAAGATTGCTTACCTTACGTTTCAGTTTCCACAATAAAGGCGTATCTTCAAAATAATCATCGCTCATGCGTTCCACTACAACCGCGATATCTATGTCACTGTCCTCTGTGTAGTTGCCTTTGCTGTATGAACCATAAAGGTAAAGAGCCTTTAAGGGCAACCGCTCCGCGACAGCCTCCTTATAGCGTTGTGCCAATTTTATAGCTTGCTCTTTATCCATGTTCTTAATTTGTCTGTTTGTTCAATCAAGTTTTCGCAACGATCAGCGGTTAAGCTTTTCATCAATCGCTCCTTATAGGAAGGATAACGTGCTTCTATATTCAACGGTTCAAGTTCATCTACGAAGTCCGTTTGTTCTTCTGACATAGCCTTATCTAAACCGCTTTTCTCGGCAAGTCTTGATAAGCTGTGAATTTTCAAAGGCGGTTCTTCCAACACGTTGCTCCAATATGCTTTGAGAATTTAGTCTCGATGCCCGATGAAACTAGTTTCGTAGGCCATCGAGACTAGTTTCGTTTTTTTTAGTGGGCATGGGAGTGTTACTCCGGTCTTTGTGTTTTTTGTGGAGGAGTGCATGAAATTGGTCACTTTGTGTATCTTTACCTTTGTGGATGACACACTCTAAACCAGTCCGGGAGTATGCTCCCCTGAATAGGCTTAAGGGCACACCCGCAACAGCATCCTATAATAAATGCCCAAGTATCCAAGGATACTTAGGCAAGTACCCAAGGGAACTTAGGCAAGTATCCAAGGATATTGTCATGGGGGTTGTGTGCTTTTGCCTCAAAGGGCTTATGGGGTCTTTGTGGTTGGACAGCTTCCGTCGTGCGCATATAATAAATAAAGGCGTAGAAAGCGCGCTAGGGAGGGTGGGGACTCCTACCGCTGGCGCAAGTAGGTGAATACGGAGATGGCCACGTAGAGGCCTATGACGGGACACCAACCTATGAGCAAGCCCAGGAGGCCTTCCTCAATGACGCAGGCCAGGAAGATGGCGACCGACACCGCGGCGAAGCCATATTTCAGTTCGTTACCTTTCCATCCCCAGTGCTTGAACTTGAGGGCGAACATGGGTACTTCGCATATCAGCAACCAACAGCTGACCAGGATGAGCGCCATCATAACCCATACAGACCAGGCATAGTTCTCCGCCCATGATGGTGCCCATACCACGAAAGCTCCCCAAAACAAAGCGTTGGCTGGGGTAGGCAATCCGATGAAGGTGGTAGCCTGTCGCTCGTCGAGATTGAACTTGGCCAACCTCAAGGCCGAGAAGGCCGCCATGAGGTAGGCGAAGAAAGGCAGTATGTTGCGTAGCGGTTCCAGGAAATCGGGATAGTTGATAACGCCCAGCTGATAGAACAATATGGAGGCGGGAGCCACGCCGAATGTGATATCGTCGGCCAGGGAGTCCAGTTCTTTCCCTATGGGAGAGGAAACTCCCAGCAGTCGTGCGCTCATGCCGTCGAAGAAATCAAACACGGCCCCGATGATAATCCACGTGAGTGCCCAAACAGGATTACCCGTCAAGGCGCAGACGATAGCTACGCAACCCGAGAGCAGGTTGCAACAGGTAATGGTGTTGGGTATATGCTTTCTCATGGCTTATTGGGTTTGAGTTTGGCGATGACCGTCTGGTCGCCCGTGGTGGATTGCCCCATTTTCACGCATACCTCCGTACCCAGGGGCAGGTATACATCCACCCTGGAGCCTAACTTGATGAAGCCGAGATGCTCGTCTATGTAGCAATCCTCGTCTTCCTTGGCGTAGGTGACTATGCGCCTGGCCACGGCTCCAGCTATCTGCCGGCAAAGTATATCAGTGCCGTCGGGCGTGGTAATCATGATATCGGCATGCTCGTTCTCCTCGCTTGCCTTGGGCAGCCAGGCCTTGTGGTAGTTGCCATTGGTGTGCTTCACGAACTTTACCTTTCCGTCCACTGGGAACCAATTGGCGTGTACGTTCCACAAACTCATGAAGATGGAAATCATCAAACGCTTGTCGTGGAAATACTCATACTCGTCCACTTCCTCTATCACTACCACTTTGCCGTCGGCGGGAGCCACCACGATGTTTTCCGTATCCTCGCTGGGGAAGTAGCGGATAGGGCAGCGGAAGAAGTTGAGGATGATGCCAAAGAGCGTACCAAACACCATCAGGAAAGCGATGAATGGTATCTTGGTGTCAAAGAAGAACCACAACAGCGCCGCTATGGCCGCTATGCCGATGAAGCAAATGGCCAGGGTGTTGGTTCCCTCGTTGTGTATGCGTATCTTCTTGAGTTTCTTCAGTCTGGGTCCCATGGGATGTGAGTTGGCATTTCGGTTGCAAAGGTACTTCTTTTTTGTCATGCTTCCAAATTTTTAGGCTTATTCTTTTGCGTATGTCGGGATTTAGCCGTAACTTTGGGCACTCAACGTTACATCCCTTTTACATAATATGGAAGATTTCATACACTTGCACGTTCACAGTCAATACTCTGTGCTTGACGGAGAGTCCAAAATACCCAACTTGATACGCAAGGCCATCGACAACGGCATGAAAGGCATGGCGCTTACCGACCATGGCGTGATGTATGGCATCAAGGAGCTGGCAGACTGCTGCGCTTCTGTCAACAAACAGCGCAAGAAGGAGGGGCTGGAGCCCTTCAAGCCCATTTACGGGTGCGAGATGTATGTGGCGCGTCATACCAAGGAAGACAAGGTGCAGGCCAACGGAGACCGTGGTGGTTACCACCTCATCGTCTTGGCGAAAAACAAGAACGGTTACCGTAACCTCATCAAATTGGTGAGCAACGCTTGGGTAGACGGCTTCTATGGTCGTCCCCGTACAGACAGGGCCGACCTGGAGCGGTATCACGAGGACTTGATTGTTTGCTCGGCCTGCATCGCCGGCGAAGTGCCCGCCAAGATACTCCAGGGAGATATAGATGGGGCAAGGGAAGCTCTGCAATGGTATCATCGGGTGTTTGGGGATGATTATTATCTGGAGCTGCAACGCCATGAGGTCACGGATCCCAACGTGGTGGCCAATAGGGAGACTTTTGTCTTGCAAGAGCAGGTAAATCCTGTCTTGATCAAGTGGGCCAAGGAATTTGGCGTGAAGTTGGTGTGCACTAACGACTGCCATTTCGAGGACAAGGAGACCGCCGAGGCTCACGACCACTTGCTTTGCATCTCCACGGGAAAAGACCTTGAAGACCCTAATCGCTTGCGCTACTCTAAGCAAGAGTGGTTTAAGACCCGGGAGGAGATGAACGACATTTTCGCAGATGTGCCAGAGGCGTTGAGCAATACGCTGGAGATACTGGACAAGGTGGAGATGTACAGCATAGACCATGGCCCCATCATGCCCACCTTCCCCATACCCGAGGACTTCGGCACGGAGGAAAAGCTAATGCAGACCGTCTCGCGGGAGGAGTTGCTGAAGGAGTTCTCCTCTGACGAGAATGGGGAAAACACCCTGCCGCCAGAGGAAGGGGAGCGCAAGATAGAGTCTTTGGGCGGCTACGAAAAGGTATACCGCATCAAGTTGGAGGCCGACTATCTGGCCAAATTGGCCTACGAGGGAGCCGCCAAACTTTATGGCGATCCTTTGCCAGAAGAGGTGAGGGAGAGGGTGAATTTTGAGTTGCACGTGATGAAGACCATGGGTTTCCCTGGCTACTTCCTCATCGTAAGCGACTTCATCAGGGCTGCCAGGGAGGAATTGGACGTGATGGTAGGCCCAGGACGTGGTTCGGCGGCGGGCTCTGTGGTGGCTTATTGCTTGGGTATCACGCAGATAGACCCCTTGAAATATGACCTGCTTTTTGAGCGTTTCCTCAATCCGGATCGTGTCAACTTGCCTGATATCGACACCGATTTCGACGACGATGGCCGCGGCAGGGTGTTGCGTTGGGTGATGGATAAATATGGCCACGAGAACTGCGCCCACATCATCACCTATGCCACGATGGCCACCAAGAACTCCCTGAAAGACGTGGCCCGTGTGGAGCGATTGCCATTGGAGCGTTCCAACCAACTGTGCAAGGCTATCCCGGATCGCTTGCCCGATGGCCCTGACGGAAAGTCCACGAAGATGAACCTGCCCAACGCCATCAAGTACACTCCCGAGTTGCAGCAGGCGGAAATCTCCGATGACCCTCGTGAACGGAACACCATCAAGTATGCCAAGATACTGGAAGGCACCGTGAGAGGAACGGGCCTTCACGCTTGCGGCTTCATTATCTGCCGTGACCCTATAGATCATTGGGTGCCAATTTCCACAGCGGATGACCCAGACTTCCCTGGCTTGAAGACCGCCGTGACGCAATATGATGGTCACGTGATAGAGAGCACAGGACTGATCAAGATGGACTTCCTTGGCCTGAAAACCCTGTCGGAGTTGAAGGAGGCCGTGAAGGTCATCAAGCAGGCCACGGGAGATGAGATAGACCTGGAGAAAATACCCATAGACGATGAGCTTACTTTCAAGCTCTATCAAGATGGCAACACCATAGGCACTTTCCAATTTGAGTCGCCAGGCATGCAGAAACACTTAAGAGAGTTGCATCCCACGGTGTTTGAGGACTTGATAGCCATGAACGCCCTCTATCGTCCAGGCCCCATGGACTACATCCCCGAGTTTATCCGTCGTAAGCACGACCCTTCGTTGGTGAAGTATGACATTCCCTGCATGGAGAAGTACCTGAAGGATACCTACGGCATCACCGTCTACCAGGAGCAAGTGATGTTGCTCTCGCGTCAGTTGGCCAATTTTACCCGTGGTGAGAGCGACGCGCTGCGAAAGGCCATGGGTAAGAAGAAGAAGGATATCGTGGACAAGATGAAGCCCAAGTTCATCAGCCAAGGGACGGCCAACGGCCACGACCCGAAGATATTGGAGAAGATATGGGGAGACTGGGAGAAATTCGCCTCCTACGCCTTCAACAAGTCTCACGCCACTTGCTACTCTTGGGTGGCCTATCAGACAGCCTATCTCAAGGCTCATTATCCCGCGGAGTTCATGGCAGCCTTGATGACCCGTCGCTTTAGCCAGATAACGGAGATTACCAAGTTGATGGAAGACTGCAAGGCCAACAAGATAGCGACCTTAGGTCCCAGCGTCAACGAGAGTTATGTGGGATTTGGCGTGAACGAGAGGGGCGAGATACGTTTCGGGCTTTCAGCCATTAAGGGCATGGGAGAGTCTGCGGCACAGGCCATCGTGACGGAGAGGGAGAAGAACGGCCCTTATAAGGACATTTTCGATTTCGTGCAGCGCGTTGACTTCAGTTCGGTGAACAAGAAAGTGCTGGAAAGCCTTGCCCTGAGCGGGGGACTGGACTGTTTTGGGCTTATGCGTGAGCAATATTTTGGTACCAACGCCAAGGGAGAGTCTTTCCTCGACTCCTTGGTGCGCTATGGGCAGCGTTACCAGCTGGACAAGCAACAGCAAGCCAATTCGCTTTTTGGCATGATGGAGGCCGTGGAGATACATACCCCGCCTGTTCCGAAAGTGGAGCCATGGGGTAACATTGAGCGGCTCAACCGTGAGCGGGACTTGGTAGGCATCTACCTTTCTGCCCATCCGTTGGATGATTATAGCCTTATTTTGCGCTCGCTCTGTAACACCCATGTTTGCGAGTTGGAGGATATGTCCTCATTGGGACAGCGTGAGGAAATTACCTTTGGCGGCATTGTGACTGATGTGCAAAGCAAGTTCAGCGCCAAGGGAAATCCATGGGGCATCGTGAGCCTGGAGGACTACCAGGGTTCCGGCAAGTTGAAACTCTTTGGAGAGGAATGGGGCCGCTGGCAGAGCCGCATGATAGTGGGCAGCGTCATCTATGTCACGGCCAAGTGCGTGCGTCGCTATCAGAACAGCGAAAGGCTTAGTTTCAACATTCTCAACGTGGAATATATGCAGACGGTGAAGGAACGCAAGATAGAGAAGTTCACTGTGGTGGCGGACAGTGACAAGTTCACCGACCAGGTTGTTGACGACATCCTCTCCATGCTCACGGATTGCAAGGGAGACACCCAACTCTTTTTCCGTATTTGCGACAGGGAACACAATTCTACGATTACCTTGCGCTCCAGAAACACCTTGGTGACTGTACCGGCTGCGTTGGTGAATTACCTGGACAACCAACCGGATTTATCCTATGTGGTCAACTGATAGCCAGGTAATCCAAATATATGATAAGCCACCCAAGTGAAGTGTTCACGAGGGTGGCTGTTTCGTAAATGCTATGGGAATGCGGTCTTGAGCGCTTATACCAGTGTGGCGATAATTTGGTCGCGGTCTCCAGGCAGCAAGTCAATGACAGGTATTTCGGGCATCGTGTAGCAGCCAGGCTGCAGGCGCATGGCGGCTCTAGCCACGTTGACCAGCACTTGTGCCGTGAGGGCGGGGTTATTGATGCTCATATTGAACTCGAAACGCTGGTTCTGCGTCTTGCCGCTCACGCCTTTCCTTACCATGTGTACGCCATGTCCCATGTCTTTCACCTCGTCTACCGAGGCCACTTGGAATACGTGGGTTTCGTCGTGGGCAAAATAGGGGTCTGCCTTGATAGCCTTGGTCACCTCCTCCAGGTTGGCTCCCTCTTCCAACTCCACATATACCATGCGGCGATGGATGCCCTCTCCCAATGGGATAGTCATGGAGAGCGCGTCGCGCACACCTTGTTTGCTCTTCACGCAAACGGAGTGGCCCATGCTCATGCCTGGGCCGAAGTTGGTGTAGGAAAGCCCTTTAGGTGCCAGGCTCTGCATCAGCACGCGCACCACGGAGTCCGAACCTGGATCCCATCCGGCGGAAATGACACTTACCTTGCCGTGCTTTTTGCACACCTTGTCCTGAGCGTTGCGGTATTCCAATATGCTGGTGTGGATGTCGAAGCTATCCACGGTGTGGATGCCCATGGCCACAATTTTCTCGGCATACTCGGGGCAACTGCGGGTGGGGGTGGCCAGAATGGCTACGTCTACGTCTTTCAGTTCGGTGATGTCACTCACCACCTCGTAGGGAGCCAGCTCGGCGGGCTTGTCCTTGGCACCCTGGCGGCGCACGATGCCTGCTATCTCGAAGTCGGGAGCGGCCTCCAGTGCCTCCACGGTGAAGTGGCCGATGTTGCCGTATCCTACTACGGCTGCTCTGATTTTCTTCATCTCTCTTAATGTTTTGAGGTTATTAATTATATTCAGTGCGCAAAGTTACCGCTTTTTCTTGGAAAACCAATGCGCCAGTATAATAAAATATCAAATATTTGTAGACGTTTTCGTCTTTTTGCAGATATTTCTCTTATTTATTGACAATAAGTTTTCGCTTTCTATGATAAAGGTGGCAAATCGAGTTTTGTTGAATTCGTATTATATAATATGTATAGAAGTCGGCTCTTGTTGGCAATATTTGCGCCTTAGAGGCGTTATTATAAGGAGATTTGTACAAAAGAGAGAAAAGCTATCATGATAGAATACATTAAGGGAACGCTCGAGGAACTCACGCCCGCATTGGCGGTAGTGGAAGCCGCGGGTATAGGATATGGGCTGAATATATCCTTGAACACTTTCTCTGCCATTCAGGGCAAGCATTCAGTAAAGTTGTACGTCCATGAGGTACTGGTGGCAGGAGGACGCGACGACTCCTTTACGCTCTATGGCTTTGCCACCATCAGGGAAAGGGAACTTTACAGACTGCTGCTCACAGTCTCGGGCGTGGGTGCCAATACGGCGCGAATGATACTCTCGTCGATGACGCCCAATGAGCTTTGCGACACTATCGCCACTGGTAATGAGTCTTTGTTGAAAAGCGTGAAAGGGATTGGCCTGAAGACCGCCCAGCGTATTATCGTGGATTTGAGAGACAAGATAGCCTCTACGGGTGTGGCGCAGGAGCTGCCTGCCAGTGGAGGAGCGAGTGTCTTGGTGGATAACAGCGTGAAAGAGGAGGCCATCAGTGCCCTCACCATGTTGGGCTTCTCGCCCGCTCCCACGGCCAAGGTGGTGGTGGCCATACTCAAGGCCCAGCCCGGATTGCCCGTGGAGCAAGTGGTGAAACTGGCCTTGAAGCAAATCAAGTAGTAAGAAGGGGACAGGAAAGGCGAGATGGGGAAAAGGCGTAGATGGCGACAGGTATTGATGGTCGCGCTCATGGCTTCGGCCGCGGGGTGCGCCTTGGCTATGCCATATCTGCAAGATGATAATGCCCGCCGCCCGATGCCCCAGTCCATAAGACAGGAAGACAGTGCTGTTGCCGCTCAACCATTGGTGGTGGAAGAAGACACTATTCCTGATTCGCTCTTGAACGCCCGATGGCGCATACAGCCAACCATCCCGCTGACACAAGATGACCTGGATAGAATTCCCGCTGATTTACGCACACCAGACAATATTCAGTATAATGTAGACTATAATGATACCATCGGTGGATATCTTTTTGGTACTAAGATGGGAGGAACATGGATTTCCACGCCCATCCTGATGTCCCCGGAAGAGTATGGCCAATGGATGGAGCGGCGGCAACGTAGTGCCTATTTCCGCCAGCAAAACCAGGAACGTTATGAGGCCAAGGGCAAGGAAAAGTTCGACTTTTCCGATATGCATTTCGATCTAGGCCCAGCGGAGAAGATATTCGGGCCTGGCGGTGTGCGTATCCGTACACAGGGGACGGCCGAGATAAGGCTGGGCGCGACATTAAAGAATATCGACAACCCTTCGTTGCCTATCCGCAACCGCAAAACCACCACCATGGATTTTGACGAGAAGGTGAACTTGAATGTGTCGGGAAAAGTGGGCGACAAGGTAAATTTGGGACTCAATTACAATACCGATGCCACCTTCGATTTCGACGCGCAAAACCTGAAATTGAAATATGAGGGCAAAGAGGACGAGATTATCAAGCTGGTGGAGGCTGGCAATGTCTCCTTTCCATCCAATTCCTCGCTTATTGCGGGCGCAAGTTCACTCTTTGGCATTAGAACCGACATGCAATTTGGCAAGCTGTCCTTGCAATTGGTAGGGTCGCAGAAGCTTTCCAACTCCAAGAGTGTTTCCACTAAAGGAGGCGCACAGACCACTTCGTTCGATATAGACGCAAGCGATTACGAGGACAATCGCCATTTTTTTCTCTCCCATTATTTTCGCGGAAAGTATGATGAAGCCATGTCCAGGTTGCCCAATCTTACTACAGGTATCACCATCAATCGGGTGGAGATATGGGTGACCAACAAGACAGGAACCACCAGTAACAGCCGAGACATCGTGGCGTTGACAGACTTGGGGGAGGTTGCCAATATCAGCAATCCCATGTGGTCAGCCAGCGGAATGGTTCCTTCCAACGCGGGGAACACGGAATATACCACACTCAACGCCTTGGGTACTGGCGTGAGAGACATAGAGCAAGTGGGGTCTACGCTTGAAGGCATGGGGCTGACGGGCGGTGTGGACTTCGAGAAGTTGGAAAGCGCACGCTTGTTGACCTCGTCTGAGTATACATTGAATAGTGCGCTGGGTTACGTTTCCCTGCGTACGTCGTTACAGACAGACCAAGTGTTGGCTATCGCCTATGAGTATACTTATGGTGGCGTGACCTATCAGGTGGGTGAATTCGCCTCCGACAATACTGATGCCACGCAGGCTTTGCTGGTGAAATCGCTCAAGAACACCAACAATCATCCTTCGCAAGGAAACTGGGACTTGATGATGAAGAATGTCTACCATCTAGGTTCTTCCATTGAGAAGGAACGCTTCCGCCTAGACATCAAGTTGCAGAGTGATACCACGGGCGTATACCTTACCTATATTCCCGAGGCGGCGGTAAAAGACCAGACCCTCATCAAGATAATGGGCGCAGACCGTCTAGACAATAACAACAACGCCCATAGTAATGGTTACTACGACTATGTGGAAGGTTACACCGTGAGCGATGGCCGAGTTTTCATCCCCAAGGTGGAACCGTTTGGCAGCTATCTCTATCAATACCTGCTCTCCAAGGGCCTGCCTGCCGACAAAGCCAGTAGCTATGTCTTTACTGAACTATATGACAGCACCAAGACCCAGGCCAAGCAAATAGCCGAGAAGGATAAGTATCGACTGATGGGACAATTCCGGGGTTCTTCGGAGAATGTCATCTCGTTGGGTGCCTATAATGTGCCCCAAGGTTCAGTGGTGGTTACGGCTGGTGGCATGACATTGACAGAAGGCACAGACTACACCGTGGATTATAATGCTGGTGAGGTGACTATTCTCAACCAAAGCATCATAGACGCGGGAACGGCCATCAATGTCTCATGCGAGAGCAATACAGATTATGGTCAAATGCGCAAAACCATGTTCGGGCTCAATTGGGCTTATGATTTTTCCTCGGATTTTCAGTTAAGCGGAACCATACAACATCTCTCCGAACAGTCTCTCACCACTAAGGTGAATCTTGGTTCAGAGCCAGTGAACAACACTCTGTGGGGCATCAACGTAAATTGGAAGAAGGAGAGCCAGTGGCTGACAAACATGCTCGACAAGATTCCTTTCCTGCACGTGACGCAGCCTTCCCATATCTCTTTCACGGGAGAGTTCGCCCAATTGATTGCGGGGCAGGCGGGAGGCATACAGGACAATGCCTCTTATATCGATGACTTTGAGAATACCAAGAATACCATAGACGTGAGCACCCCTACCTCTTGGTTCATCTCAAGCGTGCCATCCACGTTTCCCGAGTCTAGTGACAATACAGGGTTGACCAGCGGCTTTAATCGTAGCCGCCTTGCATGGTATTACATAGACCCCTTGTTCACTCGCCGAGGCAGTTCACTGACGCCATCCCACATCAAGTCCGATCTCGACCAGTTGAGCAACCATTATGTCAGAGAAGTTTATGTTAGGGAGTTGTTCCCCAATCGTGATCAAAGCACCTACAGCGGCGCCACTAACACGTTGAGTGTCCTCAACTTGGCTTATTATCCCTCAGAGCGCGGTCCTTATAATTTTGATGCCAATCTGAACATGGACGGCACGTTGCCTAATCCTGAGCGCAGGTGGGGTGGAATGATGAGAAAGTTGGACAACAGCGATTTCGAGGCCGCAAACGTGGAGTATATTGAGTTTTGGCTGCTCGACCCCTTCTTCTACACCAACCAGCAGGCCGATGCCGCTGACTATGGCGGAGATCTTTATTTTAACCTGGGAGAGGTGAGCGAGGACATATTGCGAGACGGCAAGAAGTTTTACGAGAGTGGCATGCCCGTGGATGGTTCCCAAAATTTCATCACAACCCAGTGGGGTAGGGTTCCCCGCCAAAGCACGGTGACTTATGCCTTTGCCACCACTGAGGGAAGTAGGGCGTTGCAAGACGTGGGCTTCAATGGGCTCAACGATGAGCAGGAGCGTGACTTTTATTTCAATGATTACTTAAGTCACATTCAGGGAAAGGTAAACCAGGCGGTCTATGATTCCATCTATGCGGATCCTGCCAACGACAATTATCATTATTTCCGTGGTACAGACTGGGACGAATTGCAAACGCCCATCTTGCAGCGATATAAGTATATCAACAATCCGCAAGGCAATTCACCTGACAGTGACTCACGGACGGAGAGCTACGACACTTCTTATAAGTCCACTCCAGACGTGGAGGACATCAACCAAGACTATACCCTCAATGAGTATGAGCGGTATTATCAGTATCGTGTCAGCATCAGGCCGGAGGACATGGTGGTGGGGCGCAATTTTATCGTGGACAAGAGGGAGTATACCCCAACTTTGCGCAATGGTACCAACGACGAGACTGTCACTTGGTATCAGTTCCGTGTTCCCGTAGATCAATTCGAGTCGAAGGTGGGAAATGTTTCCGACTTCAATAGCATCCGTTTCATGAGGATGTTCCTCACGGGTTTCAAGAAACCCATCGTGTTGCGCTTCGGTACGCTTGACTTGGTGAGGGGAGAGTGGCGCACCTACGATCATCCCTTGGGTACGGGCGGCAACGGAACGCTGGAGACCAGTGCGGTGAATATAGAAGAGAACAGTGAGAAGACCCCCGTGAATTATGTGTTGCCTCCTGGCATCACCCGCGAGCAAGATCCCACACAGCCTCAGTTGGTGGAGGCTAACGAGCAGTCATTGAGCCTGGTGGTGAAAAATCTTTCCAGTGGTGAGGCTAAGGCTGTTTATCGTAACACGTCGCTCGACTTGAGGCAGTATCGTCGCCTGCAGATGTTTACTCACCTCAATGCCCTGGCGCAAGATGCCACCCAGTTGTCGGACAATCAGTTGAGTGTGTTCATCCGTCTGGGAAGCGACAATCGCTCCAATTACTACGAGTATGAGATTCCCTTAAAGCTTACTCCTCCAGGTACAGGATACAATCGCTCCTCGGCCACGGTGGTATGGCCCGAGGAGAACATGCTGGATATTTACCTGAGCGTGTTCACCAACGTGAAGAAGTTACGCAACCAGTCACGGGCACAGGGCGTGGCTTCCTATACGGCTCCCTTTAGCGTTTATGACACAGACCATCCCAACAACAAGGTCTCCATATTGGGTAATCCCACGCTAGGCGAGGTGAAGACCATGATGATAGGCGTGCGCAACAATGCCGCGGACTTGAAGAGCGGCGAGGTATGGGTGAACGAGTTGAGATTGTTGGAAACGGATAACTCCGGAGGATGGGCGGCCAACGCCAACCTCAACGTCCAGCTCTCCGACTTCGGCACGCTCAACCTGCAAGGCAAATACATGACGGAAGGTTTCGGCGGATTGGAAGATGGCGTGATGTCTCGTTCCCAGGAGGATTACGGCACCTATTCCTTTACCACCAGCCTGGAGCTGGGCAAGTTCTTCCCCGACAAGGCCAAGGTCTCTATACCATTATATTATAGTGTCACCCAAGAGAAGACCTCACCGAAGTACAATCCAATGGACACCGATATGCTGCTGGACGACGCATTGGACGCGGCGGCCAACGAGCATGAGCGGGATTCTATCGAGAGCATTGCCGTGACCAAGGTGAAGCAAACCAACTTCTCTATCTCCAACGCACGGGTGGGCATCGCCACCAAGCGTCACCCCATGCCCTACGACCCCGCTAATTTCTCGGTCTCCTATAGTCATTCTTACCAGGAAACCACTGGCCAAACCACCGTCTATGAGCGGGAAACCAACTGGAGAGCCGCACTGGATTACAACTGGACTCCCGTCTACAAGCCTTGGATGCCTTTCAAGAACATCAAGAGCAAGAGTAAATGGTGGGAGATATTGAAGAAGTTCGGCCTGAACTGGTTGCCGCAGAACGTGGCGTTCAATACAGAGATGACCCGTAATTACTATGAACTCCAGGAGCGGGATATGGAAGCGCTGGAGAATTCCGAGCTTCCCTTGTCATTCAGCCAACAATTCTTGTGGAACAGGCAGTTCTCCATTCGTTGGGACTTGACCAACAACTTACACATGAACTTCCAGAGCGGAACCAACGCCGAGATAGAGGAGCCTTATACGCCCGTGAACAAAGACCTGTATCCTGACCGTTACCAGGCGTGGAAGGATTCCGTGTGGACTAGCATCCGCCATTTTGGCACGCCATTGGACTATGATCAGACGTTCACCCTCTCTTATCGCTCGCCGCTCAACTTGATACCCATCTTCGATTGGGTCTCCGCTGATGCCAACTACATAGCCTCCTATAACTGGGCACGCGGCTCGGAGTTGGAGGATGGCACCACTTTGGGCAACACCATAGCCAACAATCGCAATCTGAACGTGAACGCCTCGTTCAACATGGAGAAACTCTACAATCACGTTCCCTTCCTGAAAGCCACCAATGACAGGTTCAACAGGGAGAAGGGCGCGGCTCAAATAGCGAGAGAGCAACGGGAGAAAGAAGCCCAACGCAAGCAACGGCAGGAAGAACGGAGAAAACAGGCTGAAGAGGAACGCAAGATAAGAGAAGAGGCCTCCGCCCAAGGCAAAGACCCCGATGCCGCGGTGAAGGAATGGAAGGCCAAGCGCAAGGAAGAGGAGGCCAAGAAGAACCTGCCCCGCAACCAGCGCAGCTTCGAGAAGGAAATCGTGTTGAGGCCCGACACCACGTTGGAGGTTTCCCATGGCAAGCGCACCAAGCGCATCCGCGTCACGGCACGCACGGAGGACGGAAAGCGTTATAAGTTGAAGTTCCGCAAGTTGGACAACAACAAGATACGTATCACCAACAAGGTGGATTCCGCTACCAGGTTGAAAATCACCGTCACGCCCAAGCCCTCGCTGGACGAGAACCGCTGGTATCGCCTGGCGCAGTGTGTGGCCAGGGTGGCTATGATGGTGAGGAATATCCAGGTGTCTTACACGGACCAGTATCAAATGACCTTGCCAGGCTTCCTGCCCACCATTGGCGATGTTTTCGGCCAGACCAAAAACTCCGTGCTGTCTCCGGGACTGGATTTCGCTTTCGGATTGACAGATGATGGTTATGTGCGGAAAGCGTTGGAGCACGACTGGCTCTTGTTGGCCGATACCATCGCCACGCCAGCCACCTCTACGCTCACTCGTGATTTGCAGATACGCATGACGCTGGAGCCGGTGAAGAACTTGAAGATAGACCTCAACGCCAGTCGCACGGAGACCAGGCAGAAAACCATACAATATATGTATGAGGGGATGCCTACCACGCAGAGCGGAACCTTCACCATGACTACCATCTCGCTGGGCTCCGCCTTCGAACCCATGGGAGATGCCCGTAGCGGCTATCATAGTAAGACCTTCGAGAAGTTCGTGCATTCATTGGACGGTTTCCGCGACAGGGTAGAGGCGCAGTATCGTAACGCCACTTATCCCCAGGGATTCCCCATGGCAGGCGGGAAGTTCAATCCAGAGCACGGCACGGTGGACAAATATAGCGGTGACGTGATGATACCCGCCTTCCTCAAGGCTTATACGGGAATGGGGGGCAATTCTTTGGAGTTGTTCCCGGCGCTTTCCCGGCTGTTGCCCAATTGGTCAGTCCGCTACAGCGGATTGAGCAAATTGCCTTGGTTCCGTGACGTGTTCAAGAGCGTCAATATCACCCATGCCTACAAGAGCGTGTTCGCCATAGGGTCTTACAGCAGTTACAGCACCTATCAAGAGTATATGAACGGCTTGGGCTTCATCGCCGATGCGTCCACGGGCAATCCCGTTCCCAGCACCATGTACAACATTTCGCAGGTGAGCATCAATGAGGCTTTCTCGCCGCTGCTGGGCGTGGATCTCACTTTCCACAACAATCTCACGGCCAAGCTGGAGTACCGCCAGACCCGAGTGCTCACGTTGAGCATGACCAGCGTGCAAATCAACGAGGCCACCAGCAAGGACTGGGTGGTGGGGCTGGCTTACAAAATAAACGATCTCAACCTCTTCGGCGGGCGCAACCATCGGCGGGTAAGGAATAAGGAGCGGCGACAGGAAGGTGAAAATGCCACGTCCGCTAATGCCGTGCGTGTCAATTCCGTGAACAAAGACCTTAACCTGCGGCTGGATCTTAGCTATCGCCGCCAGGCCTCCATTATCCGCGACATAGCCTCGCTTACCAGTTCCGCCAGCGGCGGCAACACCGCCTTCCGCCTCAGTTTTTCGGCTGATTACACGCTGAGCCGCATGCTCACCATGAGCTTTTATTACGACCGCCAGACCAATACGCCCCTGCTCTCCAGCAGCAGCTATCCCACCACCACGCAAGACTTCGGCCTTAGTATAAAATTCAGCCTTACCCGATAACCCCCACAGCCTGTTCTCCGTAAATTCCATGCGCACTTGTTGAGCGGCTTGATTGTACACGTCGCTTTCATATAATTATAATATAGTATAATGTAAAGGGAAATTAGCCTCCAAAGTGCGATTATTCGTGGAAACGTATTGTTTTCTCGACGAAAAGGCCTATCTTCGCGACAAATACGACAGCTATTTTGCGTGTCTATCTTGCGATTAACTCTTTTTCGCCATGGAATGCTATCTTTCGCGCAACTATAAGGAAACAAACAGCGCCGGCAACAAGGCCAAGACGGACATGGAGGAAATCATGCGCTCCATGGGCATGCGCAACGTGGGACTGCCACAGAGTCACTTCCATGACCCCGTGCGTCACTTCCTCGCGACGCTGGCCGGTGTCGTGAAGTCTCCCTTTTGCTTAGCCAAGGGAGACATCTTGGTCTTGCAATATCCGTTGAAGAAATATTATGAGCTGGTGTGCGACATGGCGCACGCCTGCGGCGCCAAGGTGGTGACCCTCATCCATGACCTAGGCAGCTTCCGCCGGAAAGCCCTCACCGTGGAGCGGGAAATCGTCAGGCTCAACCACTCCGACGTGGTGATAGCCCACAACGACAATATGTGTGCCTGGCTACGCGATAACGGATGCCGCTCTCGCCTTCTCCCGTTAGGCATATTCGACTATCTTACTCCGTCCGGCGTTTTACCCCCATATGCCAGACAGCCCCTACACGGTGGTCTATGCGGGTGTGCTCAGTCCCCGCAAGAACGCTTTCCTCTATCAGGTGGGCAACGTAGTCCGGGGCTACAAGGTGCGTCTTTATGGCGGTGGGTTCGACATGCGGGACGCGGTTCACCCTGAGTGTTTCGAGCAGATGGGTTTCGTACCTTCCAGCCAGCTCATCGCCACGGCCCAGGGACATTTCGGTTTGGTGTGGGATGGTAGCTCCATCGACGCCTGCGAGGGAGGCATGGGGGAGTACTTGAAGTATAATAATCCCCACAAGACTTCTCTCTACATCCACTGCCACTTGCCTGTCATCATCTGGAACCAGGCCGCCCTCGCTCCCTTTGTCCGCCAACAGGGCATTGGACTTTGCGTGGACTCCTTGCGAGACATAGCACCTACCCTGGCTGTTCTCACCCCAGAGCGGTATGCCGAGATGCGGGGTAGGGTAGAGGAACTTAGCCGGCAGCTGGCCCAAGGCCATTTCTTCCGCTCCGCCCTTCAGCGGGCTTTCAACTATCTGCGGCAAGGGTGAGCGGTCCCCATGGGGATGACTCCCTTTTTAGGAAGGCTTTGCCTCGTTGAGCGCATCACCGCTTTGCGTGCGCTTGGGTGACTAATAGGGATTCCGGTCACCTTTCCCATCGCTCGATATCTTTTCTTCCCGTGACAATAACGCTATTGTCACGCCAATCTCGTCGTGTTTATTTCCGTCTTACTTGCCACCCGTGCGTATCCCGTATTTTCCGAGGGAGTTGTTATGGTCAGGGCAGCTAAGGCAGGTCTGACAACCCAAAGACATGTTGCATGATGTATGAGAAAGATATTCCGCGATATTTATTACCTGCTCCACAGTGGTAAGAACTCCAAGTTGCTCTATTTCCTCAAGAGCGAGTGGCTGATGCGTGTGCCCCGTCCCTTGTTGCGTTGGTGGCTGTTGGGGAGCCCGCGGGCAAACGCCTCCTCCCTCCCTGTGGACGAAGAGATGCGTGACCGTGTAGACTATTATTGCCGCCTCACCCCCGCTTCCCTTTGGGATGAAGCGGAGTGGAGAAGGCGGTCCGTCCGGTTGGGTGACCAATGCGTCATCCGTCCCAAGGTTTATTACTATGACTCCATGATTTATGCCCGTCTGTTCTCGCCTGCCTTGCGCTGGGTGTTGGTGCCGGGTGACATCGCCGTTCACTTGCCTGTGCCGTCTGTCACGAAAAGCAGGCCTATCGGTTCTGGAAACGAATGCTCGGTGTTGATGAAGCTGGACAAGGTGCGTCATTATATCTATGTCAATGACAGGCTGTCTTGGAAAGAGAAGTTGGATAGGGCCGTGTTCCGCGGAGGCATAGGAGGAGAGCGGCGGATAGATATGCGCAAGCCTTTCGTGGAGCGGTGGTTTGGCCATCCCTTGTTTGATATCGGCGTGCTAGACGCAGAGTTCCCCGAGTGGCGCACACGTCCCATGACCATTCGCGAACAGTTGGCCTACAAGTTTGTCATCTCCCTGGAGGGCTTCGACGTGGCCAGTAACCTGAAGTGGGTGATGTCCTCCAATTCCATCGCCGTGATGCCCCGTCCCGTTACCGAGACTTGGTTCATGGAAGGCAGGTTGGTGCCCAATTACCACTATATTGAGGTAAAGCCCGATTTCTCAGACGTGGAGGAACGCTTGCGCCATTATCTTGCCCATCCCGAGGAGGCAGAGGCCATCGTCCGCCATCAGCACGAGTGGGTAGCCCGGTTCCGTGACGCTCGCAGGGAGTCACTCATCTCCCTGATGGTGCTCAATCGGTATTTCGGGTTGACCAATCATTAGCCCCTGCTTTCGGTATTCTCGTCACTGTGGCAGGTCGCTTTGTGGCGGAGAACCTCGCAAGTGCCTTCCTCAGGCTGATAACTCGGCTATTCCAGATGCCGACGTGAGAAAAAGGGATTGCCGTTTGGCTTGTTCATGGTTATTTGGTAACTTTACCGGCGGTTTGGCGACAAAAAGAATCGCCGCTCAATTCATATTATATATAATAATGTATACAACATGAGAAAAGCAAGCAGGGAGATGAGCGCGGAGTGGGCATTGCAAGTGATGCGCCGTGCTCCTTACATCACGGTGAGCTTCACCCGTCCCGACGGCACGGCCTATGGTCTTCCCCTTTCCTTGGCCTCCACGGATGACAACACCTGGTATTTCCATTGCGCCCCAGTGGGCGAGAAGCTCGATTGCATAGCCCTCCATCCCGAGGTGTGCCTTTCGGCGGTGACGAAGTGCCGCCCCACCGTGGGGCCTAGAGATGGCGACTTCACCCTGCAATATGAGTCGGCCATCGCTTTCGGGTTGGCTGAGCTGGTGACCGACCCCGAGGAGAAGATAAAGGGACTGAGAGCCATCAGCGAACGGTTCCTGCCCCAGCACATGGATGCTTTCGATTCCGCCATCGCCCGCAGTCTTTCCCGCACGGCAGTAGTCTGCGTCACCCTCACCGCCCCTCCTGTTGGCAAGCGCAAGCAGTATGACGCTAATGGAGAAGAGATGAAATGGGGGAGGATGGAGTGAGGAAATGAAAATTCCGCCAGCCCCTGTATGAAAAGGGCTGGCGGAACCGGTCATGAATGTAGTTATCTCTCTGAAGGGTTTCGGTGCGTTTCCTTATTTCAGTTTGTTGTATTCCTCGTCTGTCACCGGCTCCAGCCATTCGTTGGAAGTGTCCTCGCCGGGTATCTCGAAGGCCAGGTGGGCGAACCAGCTGTCTTTGGCCGCTCCGTGCCAGTGCTTTACGCCCGCGGGAATGTGGATGACCGTGCCGGGCAATATCTCTTGCGCGGGCTTGCCCTCCTCTTGGTACCAGCCCCTGCCGGCTACGCCCACCAGCATCTGTCCGCCGCCTTTCTTGGCCTGGTGTATGTGCCAGTTGTTGCGGCAGCCTGGCTCAAAGGTCACGTTGGAGAAAGGTATCTGCTCCGTGGAGACGCGCGCCAGGTAGCTGTTGCCTATGAAATACTTGGCGTAAGCCGTGTTGGGCTCTCCGATGGGGAATATCATCTGTTGCTGGAAGCGTTCCTTCTCGGTGGCCGCGTCGTTGTCCGCCCATACTTCCTTGGCCATGCGGAAGCCCGCCCAGGCATTGGGCCATCCCGCGTAGAAGGCGGCTTGGGTCAGCAGCGCGGCTATCTCCTTGCGGGTGATGCCGTGCTTCTTGCCCATCTCCAGGTGGGAGCGGAAAGAGGAATCCACCATCCCCTTGCCCAGCAGGATGGAGATGGTGACCAGGCTGTGGTCATGGAGCGAGAGCGTGGAGTCATTCCATACGGCTTCTCCAAAGAGCACGTCGTCGTTCAGTTCCGCGAATTTTGGGGCGAATTCGCCTAGTGCGTTTCGCCCGGCTGTTTGGGTAATCTTGTTTTGTGCCATAATCGTGATGTTGTTAAGTGCCATTAGCATGGCGATAAGTGTTAAACAGGTTTTTCTCATGAGCTTGTCTTTTTGCGTTTGGTTGTTTTTCCTCACCCTGGCGGCGAGTTCTTGTTCATGACGCGAAGATAGCGGTTTCCCCGCAAGGAGTTGTTAGCGATTTTACAGAAGTCTGTACCCGAATTACGGATTGTCCCACTGGCTTTTTGCCGCCCCTTTCCCGCGGTCTTTTCAAAACAAGTTATTTCGTGAACGAAAACAACTTATTTTGATGGGCAAAACAAGTTAAATTGAAAGACAAAACAACTTATTTTGCCGAGCAAAATAAGTTGATTTCCCAAGCTAGTCCATAGCAGGGGGAAATCCAGCCAGTACCACAAGCGGTACCAGTTAACTGACACTGCAGTACCAGCCTAGTGGTACTGCAGTATCAGCTAAGTGAAACTCCAGTGTCACTTTACTGGTACTGGGAAGGGATACTGCTTTGTGGAAAAGGCAGGCTGCCTTAGCCTGGTTCTTAGTATAGGTCGCCTCGAATGATTACTATTAATATTCGTGAGTTCGACGAATGGCGCCTCGCGCATACCCGAAATGCAAATGCGTGGCGTGCCGCCTCTCTCTAGCGGGAATACATGGAATTTCCGTCTCCCGCTAGATGAGATGTGCGGCATGGTTGTTACCTCACTACAATCTTCTTGCCTTGGTGTATGTAAATGCCTTTCCTCTGGGGCTTGTCGGTCTTGTACCCATTGAGGTCGTAATAGTGTGTGTCCTTGGAGCGGTTGTCTTCTGCCGTGACGCTCTCTATGCCGGTCACGCCGCCGGAGACATTGTTGACGGTGTATTTGCCGCCTGCCACTTCGCCAATCTTGAAGTAAGTGTCTTCCGAAAGCGGCCCTATGTCCACGGTCTGCATCTTATCTTTGCCTTGATTGAAGATGATATTGAAGGTGTAGCCATATTCGTTGATGTCGAAGGTGTGGTAATACCATCGCTCGTCGTCTATCTCCTTGGTGGCCGTGATTTCTGTGCCCGGCCATGCTTTCAGCAAGTCTCCCTCCTCGTCCCAGGCATAAAAGTACACGTTTGTCCAGTTGGGGTCTTTCAGGTAGATGGTGGCCTTGTGGGGGCTAAAGCCCTCTATGGTGTATTGGCGACTGTCTATGCCTGTCACCTTGCCGTCTTTCAGCAGTCCGAAAGTGAGTGTGCAGGTCTCGTCGATAGGCAATTTCGTGCCGCTGGCCACGGCGGAGCTGCTGGCTGTAGGCTCGCTTCCGTCGAGCGTATAGACCACTTGGGCGTTGTCGCTGGTGGATATGGCTGACAGGGTGACTTCCACAGCATTGGCATAAGTGCCCGACGCCTTGTCGGCCCAAGCCACTTCGGTGTCTCGGCTCAGCCAGTAACTATAGGTGTTGTCGCCCGCCAGTTTCACCCACTGTGCCTTGTCCACCGACTGGTTTTGCGTGCCCAGGTACACCAGCAACTTGCCGTGCTCGCCCGTGACCTCGTTTTGCAGGTACATCCTGTGGGAGAGCACGTTCTTGTAGTCGCTCATGTTGGTGATGCCAGCTAGCTTGCGCGCCTCTATCAAGTTCTTGATTTCCTGCTTGTACTCCTTCCAGTGGGGCAGGAAGACGCAGGGCGTGCCCGGCATGGCCAGCATGTAGGCATTGGCGGCCAATATATAGTTGTTGAGCGGGTCTTGTGGCTCGCTGGCGCTGCGGTATTGCGTGTCATGGTTTTCCACGAAGGTCACGGCGTATTGCCTGTAGGCGGGGTCGTGCATCAAGTTGTAGTCGCTGTTGAGTTTTGACCAGTCGTTGCCGTTCACGGCATCTCGCACGTTGTAGCGGAACTGGAAGTCGAAGGCTGCGCTTTTCTTTCCCGTGGCGTTAATCCAACTCTCGATTTTCTCGTTGCTGTCCCAATACTCGCCCACGGAGTATTCCACGCCCGCCGCCTGGTTGTAGTCGGCCACGTGGCTGCCGTCATATCCCTTCACCATGTCATAGCGGAAGCCCGTGTAGCCCAGGTCGTCCACCAGGTATTTCACGTAAGCCTTCACGCATTCTTGCACGTTCTGGCTCTTGTGGTCTAGGTCTCGGCATCCGCTCCAATCCTCTCCCTCGTCGTTGTTGACGCTTAGCGAGTAGCCGTTCTCGTCTGCCCAGGCCTTGGTCTGGCCGCCGTCATCGTTAGCGGGGATGTCCTCGGAGGTCATTTGGTAGGTCACCCCGTTGTAAGTCTCCTTGGGGAAGTCTACCCATGAGCCGTTTGCGCCCAGGTTGTTGCGGTGATTGATGACCACGTCGGCCACGATGCCTGTGCCTCTCTGCTTGAAAGCCTCGATCATGGAGCGCAGTTGCGCCTCCGAGCCGAAGCTGCTGTTTTGGTTGAAGTAATAGACGGGCATGTAGCCCATATTATTATAAGAGGTGTTGCAATTGCCGCTCTGGGGCACCCATATCAGCTTGAAATACCGCGAGAGCTCATCGGCCTGGCTCTCCAGGGTGGACCATTGTGTGTCGGTATAGGAGTCCCACGAGAATCCTTGCAGCATCACCCCGCCATAGTTGGCGGGCCATCCTTGCGCCGAGGCCATTTGTGCGGCGAACGTCAAGAGCAGGGCGCATAGCGAAGTGTAAAGTCTCTTTTTCATGTTTAGGTATGGTTTTGGTAAGTGAAAGTGATTACCGCGAATTTATGGTTAATTTACCCTCCACTTTCGGCTATTTGCCAAAAAGTCCTTTTCTTTTTGCGTAATCGATTGCACGGACGCGCCCCGCCAGGTAAGAATACGTGCAAACGATTGCGCAATAATTTGCCCATTTATGGCCAGCCTGGAGCGTAGGCGAAGAGATAAATCAATACTTTTGTGACAGGAAATCAAGAGAAAACCGTTGCTACCTAATAACTTGAGATAAGATGAAACAAAAACCTGACATGAGATTTTGGGAGCTGTGGAATCTTAGTTTCGGCTTTTTTGGCGTACAGATAGCCTATGCCCTGCAGAGTGCCAACATCTCCCGCATATTCGCCACGCTTGGGGCCGACCCCCATTCACTGAGTTATTTCTGGATATTGCCTCCATTGATGGGCATACTGGTGCAGCCCATCGTGGGCACTTGTTCTGACCGTACGTGGAGCCGGTTTGGCCGCCGTATACCTTATTTATTTATAGGTGCTACGGTGGCTGTGCTCGTGATGTGCCTGTTGCCTAACGCCGGTTCATTGGGCATGGCCGTCAGCACCGCCATGATATTTGGCCTGGTGGCGTTGATGTTCCTGGACACCAGTATCAACATGGCCATGCAGCCCTTCAAGATGCTGGTGGGCGACATGGTAAACGAGAAGCAGAAAGGATTGGCCTATTCCATCCAGAGTTTCTTGTGCAACGCCGGCTCCGTGGTGGGCTTTGTCTTCCCTTTCTTCTTCACGGCGATAGGCATTGCCAACACCGCTCCCAGCGGCGTGGTGCCCGATTCCGTGATATGGTCTTTCTATGTGGGAGCCGCCATCTTGATACTCTGCGTCATCTATACCACTGTCAAGGTAAGGGAGTGGCCGCCCCAAGTCTACGCCGAGTATAATGAGTCCAAGGAGGAAGCCGGCGAGCGGAAAGCCAGTTGGATAACCCTCTTGCGCCACGCCCCCGCCACATTCTGGCGAGTGGGACTGGTGCAGTTCTTCTGTTGGGCCGCCTTCATGTATATGTGGACTTATACCAATGGCGCCATCGCGGACACCTGTTGGAACGTGGACATGCATGACCCGGCGGCCACGGCCACGGCCGCCTATCAAGAGGCAGGCAACTGGGTGGGCGTGCTCTACGCCGTGCAGGCCATAGGCAGCGTGGTATGGGCCATGGTCTTGCCTTTCTTCCGCAACCGCAAATTGGGCTACGCGCTGAGCCTGGTATTGGGTGGCGTAGGTTTTGCTCTGGTGCCTTTCATCTCCAATCCCTACACGCAGTTTGTTGCCTTCCTGCTGATAGGTTGCGCCTGGGCTGCCATGCTGGCCATGCCTTTCACCTTCGTGACCAATGCCTTGCAGGGCTATGGCCACATGGGCGCATACCTGGGCCTGTTCAATGGCACCATCTGCCTGCCCCAAATCATTGCCGCCCTGTTGGGAGGTTCCATCCTCTCGCTGGTGGGCAGCAATCAGACCAGCATGATGATCGTGGCCGGACTGTTGCTCGTGATGGGCTCCGTGGCCGTGGCTGGTATCAAGACCAAGGGATGATCAATCGCTAGAATATTCACCTTATAAATCTATTTCTTATGAAATTCAGTTTCAATATAAATTACGGAACCATCTTTGGCGAGGCCTTGGTGGTCAATATCCTTGACGGAGACCATGTGGAACGACACCAGATGACCTCTGCCGACGGCTCCCAATGGAATGCCAACGTGGACATACCCCAGGCTCCCAGCCAGTTGAAGTATTACTACAGCGTGACGAGAGGTGCCCAACGCTATCGTGAGGAGTGGCAGACCTTGCTCCACGCCATAGATGTCAGTGCCCAGAAAGCCAACCACTATGTGGCTTATGACCAGTGGGTGGACACGCCCGCCGACGCTTACCTCTATACATCGGCTTTCACAGACTGCGTCAACAGGCAACATCCCAAGCCACTGCCCGCCACTCACTACGCCCGCACGCTGAGGCTCAAAGTGCGTGCCCCCCAGTTGAAAGAGGGAGAGTGGTTGGCCATATTGGGTGCGGGAGACAAGCTGGGCAACTGGAAAGCCCTGGAGGCAAAGGACATGACCCAGCATCAATACAACGAGTGGGCCATAGACATCAACGCCGACGACTTCAAGGACCAGCCCATGGAGTTCAAGTTTGTCATCCGTGACAGCCAGGTGGATTACACGCCCGAGTGGGAAGTGGGCTGCAACAGGGTCATCCAAGTGCCTGACATGCGGGAAGGGGAGGCCTACGTCTATCAATTGGGAGAGGCCCGGTTCAATAAATGGGACCGCAAGCTGGCCGGTACCTTGGTGCCCGTCTTCTCCTTGCGCAGCAAGCGGAGCTTTGGCGTGGGCGACTTCGGGGACTTGCGCCAGATGATAGACCTCGTGGCCATGACGGGACAGAAGATATTGCAGGTGCTCCCGGTCAACGACACTACCACCACTCATACATGGACAGACTCTTATCCCTATAGTGCCATTAGCATTTTCGCCCTCCATCCGCAGTTCGTGGATCTCAATGCCCTGCCCGCCTTGAAAGACGCGGCCAAGCGAGAGGAAATGGAAGCATTGCGCCAAGAACTCAACGCCCTGCCCCAGATAGACTATGAGCGGGTGAACGATACCAAGACCGCTTACATGCGCTTGCTCTTCGCCCAGGAGGGGGCAAAGGCCATGCGCGCCGCCGAGTATAAACATTTCTTTGACGAGAACCAGCGTTGGCTGGTGCCTTATGCCCGTTACTGTACGCTCAGGGAAAAATATGGCACGGCCGATTTCACCACCTGGCCCGACCACAACGTGTGGGACGAAGACGAACGGGAGCAACTTAGCAACAGTCGCACGGCTCTCTACAAGGAGGCGGCTTTCTATTACTATACGCAGTTCGTGCTCTTCCAGCAGCTTCGCGATGCCCATGCGCATGCCCAGGAGAAAGGGGTCATCCTGAAGGGAGACATACCCATCGGGGTCAACAGATATGGCTGCGACGTGTGGATGGAGCCAAAATATTTCAACCTCAACGGACAGGCAGGCGCACCGCCCGACTCTTTCTCCGTCAACGGACAGAACTGGGGGCTTCCTACCTATAACTGGGAGGAGATGCTCAAGGACGATTGCGCTTGGTGGACAAAACGTTTCCAACACATGCAACAGTTCTTTGACGCATACCGCATAGACCACGTGCTGGGCTTTTTCCGCATCTGGGAGATACCCATCGACAGCGTGCATGGCCTGCTGGGGCAATTCTCTCCCGCGCTGGGCATGTCTCGCCAGGAGATTGCCCAATATGGACTCAACTTCCAGGAGGAACGCTTCACCACGCCTTTCATTACCGACTGGGTATTGCAACGCGTGTTCTCGGAGAGGGCGCAAGAAGTGAAAGAACGTTTCCTGGAACCCATAGACGGAGAACGGTATCGGCTGCGCGAGGAAGTGAACACCCAACGAAAGGTGGAGAGCTTGTTCGCCCATGCCGACAAGCAAGAAGAACTATGGTTGCGTGACGGGCTCTACGCCCTTATCAGTGACGTGCTCTTCCTGCGCGACCGGAAAGACCCCAACCTTTTCCATCCGCGCATCTCCGCGCAATACGATTTCATCTACGAGAGCCTGTACGACTGCGACAAAGAGGCCTTCAACCGCCTTTACAATGATTATTTCTATCGCCGCCACAACCAGTTCTGGTATCGGGAAGCCATGCGCAAGCTGCCTCGGCTGGTGCAGGCCACCCGCATGTTGGTATGCGCGGAAGACCTGGGCATGGTGCCTGACTGTGTCCCATGGGTGTTGGAAGACCTCAAGATACTCAGCCTGGAGATACAGAGCATGCCCAAAGACCCCAACGTGAGGTTCGGTTACTTGAGCAAGAACCCCTATCGCTCGGTATGCACCATCTCCTCGCACGACATGCCCACGCTCCGCCAATGGTGGGACGAGGATTATGAGCGCACGCAAGACTACTTCAATTCCATGCTCTACAGAGGTGGCAGCGCACCTCATCCATTGCCGGGATGGTTGGCCCGTGACATCATCTCCCGCCATTTGCTCTCTGGCTCCATGCTTTGCGTTATCAGTTTACAAGACTGGCTGGCCATGGACGAGAAGTTGCGCCTGCCCGATGCCAATGCCGAGCGTGTCAACATACCCTCCAATCCCAAGCATTACTGGCGATACCGCATGCACCTCAATCTGGAAGACCTGGCCGCGGACAAGCGTTTCATAGACAGCCTGACCGAGTTGATACGCCTGGACGGAAGAATTTGAACATACAGAAAACCGATAATTACCAAACAACATGAGTAAGCTTTCTAATTTCATTTTGGCGGCTCTGCTTGTGCCCGCATGGGCATCGGCACAGACCGTGACCTCGCCCAATGGCAACGTGAAGCTCACTTTCTCGCTCTCCGAGACGGGCCAGCCCACTTACGAAATGGCCTACAAGGACAAGGCGGTTATCAAGCCCTCCCACCTGGGACTGGAACTGGCCAAGGACAAACACGCCAGCAAGGGGGAGCAGGAGACCGACTTGATGGATGGTTTCAAGGTGACAAACACGCAGACCTCCACCTTTGACGAGACTTGGAAACCCGTATGGGGCGAGACGGCCACCATTCGCAATCACTACAACGAGTTGCAAGTGAACTTGCGACAGGAGGCCACAGACCGTGACATCATCATCCGCTTCAGGGTCTATGACGACGGCATGGGACTGCGCTATGAGTTCCCCCAGCAGGAGTCCCTCAACTACTTCCTCATCAAGGAGGAACACACCCAGTTCGCCATGGCGGGCGACCACACCGCATGGTGGATAGCGGGCGACTACGACACCCAAGAGTATCCTACCCAGACCACGAAGCTCAGCGAGATAAGGGGCAGAATGAAGGACGCGATAGTTTGGGGCAACTCTTCCCAGACTCCGTTCTCGCCCACTGGCGTGCAGACCTCCTTGCAGATGAAGAGCGACGACGGTCTTTATATCAACATCCATGAGGCCGCCTGCGTAGACTATTCCACGATGCACCTCAACCTGGATGACAAGAACATGGTGTTCGAGAGTTGGCTCACGCCCGATGCCACGGGACTGAAAGGCTGCATGCAGACGCCTTGCCAGACGCCTTGGCGCACCGTGATGGTGAGCGATGACGCTCGCGACATCTTGGCTTCCAACTTGATACTCAATCTCAATGAGCCTTGCAAGATAGAGGATACCAGTTGGATAAAGCCCGTGAAGTATTGCGGCGTGTGGTGGGAGATGATCGTGGGCAAGGGCTCATGGAATTACACGGATGAGTATCCCTCTGTCAAGCTGGACCAGATAGACTGGACGAAGGCCAAACCCAATGGCCGGCACTCCGCCAACACGGCCCGCGTGAAGCAGTATATAGACTTCGCGGCCGAGAACGGCCTCTCGCAAGTGTTAGTGGAAGGTTGGAACGTGGGTTGGGAAGACTGGTCCAACCGCTGGAAATGGGATGTGTTCGACTTCATCACGCCCTATCCCGACTTCGACATCAAGTATCTCAACGAGTATGCCCACTCCAAGGGCGTGAAGCTCATGATGCATCACGAGACTTCCTCCAGCGTCACCAACTATGAGCGATGGATGGAGCAGGCCTACCAGTTGATGAATGATTACGGCTACAACTCCGTGAAATCCGGTTACGTGGGAGACATCATCCCCCGCGGCGACCATCACTACTCGCAGTCCATGAACAACCACTATCTCTATGCCGTGAAGGAGGCCGCCAAGCATCACATCATGGTCAACGCCCACGAGGCAACCCGTCCCACGGGCCTCTGCCGCACCTATCCCAACCTGATAGGCAACGAGAGCGCCCGCGGCACGGAGTACGAGGCTTTCGGCGGCAGCAATCCCGACCACACCGTGATATTGCCTTTCACCCGTTTGCAAGGTGGCCCCATGGACTACACGCCTGGCATCTTGGAGACAGAATTGAGCACGTGGAGCGACAACCCCAATCGTGTGCACACCACGCTCGTAGGCCAGTTGGCGCTTTATGTGACGATGTACAGCCCGTTGCAGATGGCCGCCGACCTGCCCGAGAACTACGCCAAGTTCATGGACGCTTTCCAATTCATCCGTGACGTGGCGGTAGACTGGGACGACTCCAAGTACCTGGAGGCAGAGCCGGGGGACTATATCACCGTGGCGCGCAAGGCCAAGGGCACGGACAATTGGTTCCTGGGAGGCAAGTGTGACGAGAATGGCCACAAGAGCGTCGTCAAGCTCGACTTCCTCGACAAGGGCAAGAAATACGCTTGCACCATCTACGCAGACGCCAAGGATGCCTCTTTCGACAAGAACCCCAAGGCCTATACCATCACCAAGAAGACGGTGAAGAAAGGCGACACCCTCAAGCTCACGCAGGCTCCCGGTGGCGGTTTCGCCGTCTCGCTGATGGCGTTGTAACCCCGAAGTTTTATATTATATACATAAGGTATATGGATATCAGGAAACAATGCTTTTTAATCATGGCTGCGATGATGATGGCTGCTTCGGCCCAGGCGCAAGACGTGTTCCGTGAGGTGGATTATTCCCAACGGCAGACCACGTTCAAGCTCAACGCTCCCTCCTCCGCCCGCGAGGTGGTGGTGAGACTCTACGAGGATGGCGATGCCGCCAAGCCCTACAAGACGGTGAAGATGAAGCGCACGGGCGAAGACCAATGGACGGCCACCGTAAAACGTGACTTGAAGGGAGCCTACTATACCTTTGACATGGGCAAGGGAGAGTGCCCCGGGGTCTTCGCCAAGGCCGTGGGCGTGAATGGCCAGCGCGGCGTGGTGATAGACATGGACGAGACAGACCCCGAGGGATGGCAGGCCGACAAGCGACCCGCCTTGGCCTCGCCCGCGGACTTGGTCATCTACGAGATGCACCATCGTGACTTCTCCGTGGGCCGTGATGCCAAGTATCCTGGCAAGTTCCTGGCGCTCACCGAGCCTTGGGCCATCAAGCATCTCTGTGACTTGGGCGTGAACGCCGTGCATATCTTGCCTTCCTTCGATTACGCCTCGGTAGACGAGACGCGCCTGGACACGCCACAGTACAACTGGGGATATGACCCCGTGAACTACAACGTGCCTGATGGCAGCTATTCCACAAATCCCTATGTGCCCTCCGCCCGCGTCAAGGAGTTCAAGCAAATGGTGCAAGCCCTGCACAAGGCGGGCATACGGGTGATACTGGACGTGGTTTACAATCACACTTTTGACCTGGAGAACAGCAATTTCCAGAAGACTTATCCAGGCTATTACTATCGCTATAACGCCGATGGAACCCCAAGCAACGGTTCTGGCTGCGGCAACGAGACGGCTTCCGAGAAGCCGCTCATGCGGCAGTTCATGCTGGAGAGCATGCGTTACTGGGTGGAAGAGTATCATATTGACGGCTTCCGCGTGGACTTGATGGGCGTGCATGACATAGAGACCATGAACCTCATCCAGCAAGAGATGCAAAAGATAGACCCCTCCATCTTCATCTATGGCGAGGGATGGAGCGCTTCGACGTGCGCCTACCCGCAGGAGAAGCTGGCCATGAAGGCCAACGCCTACCAGATGCCAGGCATCGCCGTGTTCAGCGACGACATGCGCGACGCCTTGCGCGGCCCGTTCTCCGATAACCACAAGGGAGCTTTCCTGGCCGGCATCCCCGGCGAGGAGGAGAGCTTGAAGTTCGGTATCGTGGGCGGCATCGCCCATCCCCAGGTGGACATGACCCGCGTGAACTACGACAAGAAGCCCTTCTGCGCCGAGCCTACGCAGCAAATCAGCTACGTGAGCTGCCACGACGACATGTGCCTGGTGGACCGCTTGCGCACGTCCATGCCCGGCATCTCCGACGAGGAGCTTATCCGCCTGGACCAGCTGGCGCAGACGGCGGTGTTCCTTTCCCAGGGCGTGCCTTTCATGTTGAGCGGCGAGGAGATGTTGCGTGACAAGAAGGGCGTGCACAACAGCTTCAACTCTCCCGACAGCGTGAACGTGCTGCCCTGGCAGAACATGCGTCGCCATCCCGAGGTGTTCACTTACTACCGTGACCTTATCGCGCTGCGCCGCCAGCATCCCGCTTTCCGCCTGGGCAGCGCGGAGAAAGTGCGCCAGCATCTCTCCTTCCTGCCCACGCAGGAGTGCCTGGTGGGCTTCCGCCTCAGCGGCCACGCGGGCGGCGACAGCTGGCAGGACATCTACGTCATCCTCAACGCCAACGCAGAGTCCATGAAGGTGACGCTGCCCGAGGACACTTACACCGTCGTGGCGCGCGACGGGCTCATCAACGAGCGGGGCTTGGGCGAATGCCATGGCGGGGAGGTGACCGTCAGCCCGCAGAGCGCGCTCATCTTGCACAATTAATGGTTATACATATTATAATATATAAGGCATGAGAAAGTTTCTGTTATCACTCAGTTTTATCATGACAGCCCTGGGCATGAACGCCGCGGTGAAGATAGACCGCGTGGAGCCCACCGACTGGTACGTGGGCATGAAAGACCCCTCGCTGCAGCTGATGGTCTATGGCGAGGGCATACGCGAGGCGCAAGTCTCCACCGATTATCCCGGCGTGCGAGTGGACTCCCTGGTGAGGCTCGACTCGCCCAACTATCTCCTGGTCTACCTGGACTTGTCGGGCGCGCAGCCTGGCGAGATGAAGCTGCGCTTCACGATGGGCAAGAGCAAGAAGGAAGTGAGCTACCGGCTCAAGGCCCGCGCCATGGCGGGAGAGGAGCGCAAGGGTTTCTCCAACGCCGACGTGCTCTACATGCTGATGCCCGACCGCTTCGCCCAGGGCAAGGACCACAAGGCGCAAGTGAAGGGCATGAACCCCTACGTGGAAGACCGCTCGAAGCCCAGCCTGCGCCACGGCGGTGACTTGCAGGGCATCAGGGACCATCTGGACTACTTCACCCAGTTGGGCGTGACGGCCCTCTGGCTCACGCCCGTGCTGGAGAACAACTCGCCCGACGGCAAGGACGGCTCCAGCACCTATCACGGCTATGCCACGACCAACTATTACCGCGTGGACCCGCGCTTCGGCACCAACGAGGACTACCGCGAGCTGATAGCCGACGCGCACGCCAAGGGACTGAAGGTGGTGATGGACATGATATTCAACCACTGCGGCTTCGAGCACCCCTGGGTGAAAGACCTGCCTTCCCAGGACTGGCTGAACGTGCCCGAATGGCTTTCCGGCAAGGAGGAGGACAAGGCCAAGTATCTGCAGACCTCCTACAAGCTGACCCCCGTGCTGGATCCCTACGCCGCGGAGGTGGACAAGCGGGAGACCGTGGACGGATGGTTCGTGCCCTCCATGCCCGACCTGAACCAGCGCAACCCCCACGTCATCAAGTACCTGATACAGAACAGCGTCTGGTGGATAGAGACCGTGGGCATCGACGGCATACGCATGGACACCTATCCCTATGCCGACCGCGAGGCCATGGCCCTGTGGATGAAGACCCTGGAAAGGGAGTATCCCAACTTCAACACCGTGGGCGAGACGTGGGTGACCGAGCCCGCCTACACCGCAGCCTGGCAAAAGGACAGCAAGCTCTCCTCCATCAACAGCTACCTGAAGACGGTGATGGACTTCGCCTTCTACGACCGCGTGAACATGGCCGCCCGCGAGGAGACCGACGACTGGTGGCAGGGCATGAACCGCATCTACAACACGTTGTGCTATGACTATCTCTACGCCAACCCCAGCAGCGTGTTGGCTTTCATCGAGAACCATGACACCGACCGCTTCCTGAGGAACGGAACGGACACCCTGGCCCTGAAGCAGGCATTGGCCCTCCTGCTCACCATCAACCGCACGCCGCAGCTCTACTACGGCACCGAGATATTGATGAACGGCACCAAGGAGGTGACCGACGGCAACGTGCGCAAGGACTTCCCCGGGGGATTCCCGGGCGACAAGGCCAACTGCTTCACCGCCGAGGGACGCACGCGGGCGCAGAACGACATGTTCAACTGGCTCAGCCGGCTGCTGCACTGGCGGCAGGGCAACGAGGCCATCATCCACGGCAAGCAGGTGCAGTTCACGCCCCGCAAGGGTGTCTATGTCATCGCCCGCCAGGCCAAGGGGCAGAACGTGCTCACCGTCGTCAACGGCACCAGTGAGCCCGCCCAGATGGAGGTGAAGCGCTACGCCGAGATCATAGGCCAGGCCACCGAGGCCACCGACATCCTGACCGGCCGGAAAGTGGCCTTGGACAAGGATGTCGCCCTCCAGCCCCGCGAGACGTTGGTGCTCTCCTTCTAGTCCGTAGCCAGTGGGAACCCCGACATTCCCGCCCTCTTTCCCGCCCGCTGATAGCCAGCCGCGGGGGAGAGGGCGGTCTCAGCTTGTGCGCGCGGACTGTCATCGCCAAGCGGTAGAGACGCGACGTGCCGCGTCTCGGCAAGCAAGAGGGGCTGAATGAAACCGCCGACCCTTAACCGCATGTACCTCGCCCCGAAGAGGTCCAACCCATAATACAGCGCGAGTTCGACGAAAAGTTGTAGAGACGCATTCTTGCGTCTCTACAACTTTTCGTCGAACTCATGTTAAATTCCTTCCCGCGGCTTGGCGGGAAAAGAAAAATGCCGCGCGGGGAGAACTCCTCGCGCGGCATGCGCTTTCGTGAGGGGGAGGGTCGCGGGTTGGCCGCTCCCTTCCCCGTGCGAGATTATTTCTTCGCGTGACGCACGGTGTAGACCACCTTGCCGTCCTTGTCCATCAAGTGGAGCGAGAGCTCCTGCTTGTCGGCGGTGACCAGCGAGAAGCCGGGTATGCCGCTGCAATACTGGGTGCCCTCCACGGGGTTGACCTTGGGGCGGCTCAGCGAGCCGGAGGTGTTCACCACGTAGTCTATGTCGCAACCCTTCTGCTTGATGTGCTGGAAGTTGTGTATGTGGCCGCAGATGTACATGGCCACATTCGCGTGGCGGGTGAGCACGGCGTTGAGCCTGCGCTGCATGTCCTGCCGCTCTATGTCATCCTTGCTGGTGTCGGCGTAGATGGGGTGGTGTCCCAAGACGATGACCCAGTCCTCCTTGGCGGCGGTGAGCGTGGAGTCCACCCAGTCCAGCTGCTTCTGTATGTCTTGCTTGCAAGCGTCGGGGTATTTGTCGCTCTCCTGGCGGTACTTGTCTATCAGGGGCGTGGTGTCCACGAACACGAGCCTGACGGTCACGCCGCCATCCTCTATCACCTTGGTGTAGTAGCGGGCGGGCATCTCCCATCGGCGGCTCACCTTGGCGTAGTCAAGCACGGCCTGCGTGTTGCCCCTGTACTCGTGGTTGCCCAGCGTGGGATACCAGGCCAGCATCAGCTCGGGGTGGGAGTAGATGAGCTCGTAGTTGGTCATCCAGAGCGGGTCGCTGACGCTGGCCACGCCCTCGAAGTGGTGCACGTCGCCTATGGCGGCCACGCACTCTATGCCCACGGTCTCGGCCATGCGCCCCATGGTCTCGGCGATGGGTTTCTGGTCATAGTATCCGTTGCGGCCCAGGTCGTTGGCCACGTAGAAGTTCACGTCTTTCTCCAGCTTCTCCCACTCGGCGGGAGTCTGCGCCCAGGCGGCGAGCGCCAGGAGGCAGAGCTGCAAGGTCAATAATATCTTCTTCATGCTTGTTGTTTTATAGGTGTCTGTGGATGTTTAGAATGCTATCTTCACGCCGGCCTGCACTTTCACGCCGTAGTACTCCATCTGCATGGTGCGGTCCTTGGTGCCCTGGTAGTAGCGCAAGGGCTGGTTGAGCAGGTTCTTCGCGTCGGCGTACACGGTGAACTTGTAGTTCTTGCCCCAGGTGTAGCTGGCGTTCAGGTCCATGTAGTTCACCGCGTCGTAGTAGCGGTCGAGCGCGCGGCTGGTGCTCATCTCGTCTACGAAAGAGGAAGCGTAGTTCCAGGAGAGGCGGATGTTGAAGCCTGCCTTGTCGAAATAGAGAGAGGCGTTGGCGGAATGCTCGGGAGAACCGGCCACGGATATGTCCTCGCCCTCCTGCACGTTCAGTCGCTCGTTGAAGTTGCGGGCGGAGCTGTGGGTGTAGGTGTAGTTGCCGTAGAAGCCCACGCAATTGAGGGCGGGAGAGATGAATCCGAAGTCTCTCTGCAGGGCGGCCTCGATACCCCATATCCTTGCGTCATAGGCGTTGATGTTCTGCTCTACCTCAAACTCCTCGTTGGCGTACTCGCCCTGCAGGCCGAGGTCGCTGCCCAGGTATTTGTTGGAAGACCACTCCACGTTCACGTTCTTGATGTCCTTGTAGAAGAGGCCCAGGCTCACCAGTCCGATGCTCTTGAAATAGTAGTCGGCCGAGAGGTCTATGTTGATGGCCTCGGCGGGCTTGGTGTTCGGGTCGCCGATGGTGGCCTCCATGTCTTCCGTGTTGATGGTCTTGTTCGCTATCAAGGCGGAATACTTCGGGCGGCTGATGGTCTTGGTGATGCTTGCCCTGATGTTGCCGTCCTCGTTGAAGCGGTATTTCAGCAGCAGGCTGGGCAGCAGGTCGGTGTAGTGGTTCTTGAATTCACCCGTGGGAGCCAGGCCGTCACCGTTCTCGGTGTCCAGGATGTAGCCGTTGGTCTTCAGGTCAGTGCGTTCCACGCGCAGTCCGACGGTAGCCGAGAGCTTCTTGCCCAGCTTCTGGTCGAAGCGGATATAGCCTGCGGTGATGCTTTCCTTGATGTCGTAGTTGCCTGCCTCTTCCTCGAAGTTCTCCTCGCCTTCGAACATGTTGGGATTGATGCTGCCCAGGTATTGCTTGCTGATGAAGGGAGTGCCTACGGGATAGTGGTCGCCGGCCATGAAGCCGTCGCGTATTTGGGGAGAGGTGAAGTTGCGCCATCCGCTGCCCAGTACCTCGTCGGGGTCGTAGTCGAAATAGCGGGTCTCGCGGGTCTTGTCCTTGGTGGTGTACTTGGCGCCGAACTTCAAGGTGTTGCCCCAGTTGCCTTCCACGATGGGGAGGGTGAAGTTGAGGCGCGCTTTCCACTCGTTCTCCACGATGTCTTGGTCAGAGTTGTTGAACTCGTCCAGCTCCCAGCCATCGTCATACAAGTCGGGCAACGCACGGCTGATGTAAGGACGCTTGCCGCCTGCGTCTACGATGTCATTGGTGTAGTCCAGGTCGCTGTATTTATAGGTAGCGTAACGCTCGTTGGGTCTCTCCTCCGTGGCGCGGGAGTAGCTGCCCGCCCAGTCTATCTTGAGCTTGCCCAGGTAGTGCTCTCCGTCCAGGGTGAAGTCCATGGTCTGCTGCAATTCCAGTCGCCTGTCCTTGTTGTTGCTGGAGCCTGCCTTGGTCTGCACTTCCACCTCCTGCTTGCCGGGATCGTCGTTCAGGTCTTTGTATTTCAGGCCAAATCTGTTCTCCCAGTCGCTGCGGCGGTTGTAGATGCCCTTGAAGGATATCTTGTTCAGCGGATTGAACTGGTAGTCCAAGGCCAGCGAGTAGCTCTGCCGCTCGCGGGTGACGTAGTATTGCCTTACTTCCGCCTCCTTCAGCTCCACCTCCCCGTTGTCGTTCTCCTCGTACTCAAACTCCGCGTTGTCGGAACCTCCGGGAGCGTACTGGTAGGAGAGGGCTGCCATGATGCCCAGCTTGTTGTTGAAGAAGCGGTCGCCCCATGTGGCGCCCAGGTCCCATTGCGGTTTCTCGCTGATCCAGCTGTAGCCCGTTCCCACGTTGAAGCTCAGCACCCTGTGGCTGGGCGTGTTCTTCGTCACCAGGTTGATTTCTCCGCCAATGGCGTCACCGTCCATGTCGGCGGTCACCACCTTGTTCAGCTCTATGGTCTGTATCATGTCGGCGGGTATCAAGTCCAGCTGCACGTTGCGGGTGTCTCCTTCCGCGGAGGGAATGCGGTTGCCGTTCACCGTCACCGAGGTAAGGTCGGCCGAGGTACCTCTCACCTGTCCGAAGCGAGCCTCGCCCTGGTCGTATTGCACGTTAACGCCATTGATGCGCTTCAGGGCATCGCCGATATTGGAATCGGGAAACTTGCCCACCTGGTCGGCGGACACCACGTTGGTGATTCCCATCATCTCTTTTTGCATTTGCAGAGCCTTGCGCTGCCCGTGGAGCGCGCCTACTACTTCCACGCCCTGCAGTTCCACGCCATCCTCCAGGATAAAGTCCATCACTTTTGTCTTGTTCTCGGGAACCACCAGCTTGATGGTCTTGGGCTCATAGCCCACGTAGGAAATCTTCAGCTCGTAGGTGCCGGGAGCGAGGTCGGGCAACATGTAGAAGCCATTGATGTCACTCACCACGCCCGTGCGCAAGTCCTCGATGTAGATAGAGGCTCCGGGCAATACCTGCTTGTTGCTATCCATCACACGTCCTGTCACGTGTCCCAGGTTGGCCTCCTCGGGCTCCGGGTCTGTCAATGCCATCGCGGGCGCGATTGTCATCACTGACGAAAGTGCGAGCAGTGATAATCGGCGATAAATTTTTCTCATAATTCTTAATTAATGTTTGAAATCTGTTTTCGCCGGCAAAATTCGCCATCTCATGTTACATTGTCATTGCGTCCTTGCGACATCTTTTTTTCTCCTTGTTAAGATGTTGTTACAACTTTTCACAACCGCTCTTTGTTCCTTTCTATACATTAACCTGAGTTCGACGAATTCCACTTTATGTGCGCAAGCCCTGTTATTGCCAGA
>OMFY01000192.1_pt1 | contig 46432 bp, 40 predicted proteins | sample 1645701 | NCBI WGS metagenome assembly OMFY01 (sample SAMEA103958111, study PRJEB25191) | human gut metagenome | biome: human-associated habitat [ENVO:00009003]; feature: intestine environment [ENVO:2100002]; material: feces | place: Germany | collected 2013/2015
CCTTTCCCGCCGATGGGCAGTGGGGGGAATTGTATGATATCTACGCGTTTTTTGTGGAAGCGGCTGCTCCATCTGGCGCTGGTCTTTTTCGGCGTGTCAGTGGTGACGTTCTGCATCTCCCACGTCATCCCCGGCGATCCGGCGCGGATGCTCGTGGGGCCGCACGCGTCGCCGGAGACGCTCGCCGCGGCGCGGGCTTCGCTCGGCCTCGATCAGCCCATATGGACGCAGTACGTCCAGTACATGACGGGGCTTTTTCACGGGGATATGGGGCTCTCCATCCGCACGCAGCTGCCTGTGGCGGATGAGCTGGCGAAATATTTTCCCGCGACGCTGGAGCTGACTCTCGCCGCCATGGTGATCGCCGTCGTGTTCGGCATCATTCTCGGCGTGGCGTCGGCGGTGCACCGCGATACGTGGATCGACCACGCGAGCCGCGTCATTTCTCTGGTGGGCGTGTCCATGCCCCTTTTCTGGTCGGGCGTCATCGCGCTCATCCTCTTTTATAAAGTATTTCCCATCTTCCCCGCGTCGGGGCGGATCGACGCGTTCCTCATGCCGCCGCCTCACGTGACGGGGCTCTACATCGTGGACGGGCTCCTGGCGGGACAGATGGATGTGGTGCTCTCCGCGATCCATCACCTGCTCCTCCCGGCGGTGTGCCTTGCGTATGTGCAGCTCGCCATCATCGCCCGGCAGGTGCGGAGCAGCATGATCGACGTGCTGGAGCAGGACTATATCCGCACGGCCCGGGCCTGCGGCATTCCGCGGAAGACCATCATTTACAAGTACGCCCTGAAGAATGCTCTCATCCCTACGGTGACGCTCACGGGCCTCACCATCGGCGAGCTTCTCGGCGGCGCGGTCATCACGGAGACCATTTTCGCCTGGCCTGGCATGGGGAAATATGTGATGGATTCCATCGCGTTTCTTGATTTTCCCGCCATCATGGGATTCACGCTGGTGATCTCCTTCGGTTATGTGCTCATCAATACGGCGGTGGACGTCATCTACGGCGTCCTGAATCCGCAGGTCAGGGAGGAGGCGGAGAAATGACGGAAGAAACGACAGCGGCCCGTCCTTCCCGGGGCAGAGAGATCGCGGAGATCCTCTTTCGGAATAAGCTCACCCTCGCGGGCTTCCTCCTGGTGGGGCTCGTGGCGGCCATCGGCGTGCTCGCGCCGGTCATCGCTCCTTATGACCCGAATTTTATGAATATGCCGGAGCGGCTTCAGGCGCCGAGCGCGGCGCATCTTTTCGGCACCGATGAAATGGGGCGGGATATCCTGTCCCGCGTCATGTACGGCGCGCGCATCTCCATCGCCGTAGGCGTCATCATCGTGGCGGTGTCGGCGGCGATCGGCGTCGTGCTGGGGAGCGTCTCCGGCTACTTCGGCGGGAAAGCGGATCAGGCGGTGCTCGCCGTGACGGATATGATCCTCGCCTTCCCGTCCATGGTGCTGGCTCTCGCCCTCACCGCGGCCATGGGGCCGGGGCTTCTGAATACGATGCTCGCCGTCATCATCGTGCGCATCCCCATGTATACCCGCCTCATGCGCGGGCAGGTGCTGGCGGTGAAGGAACAGCAGTACGTCCGCGCGGCGCGCACCTTCGGGGAGAAGCCCTTCTGGATCGTGGCGCGCCACATCGTGCCGAACTGTCTCACGCCGCTCATGGTGCAGATGACCCTCGGCATCGGCGACGCCATCCTCATCGCTTCCTCCATGAGCTTCATCGGCCTCGGGGCGCAGCCGCCCACGCCGGAATGGGGAGCCATGATCTCCACGGCCCGCGTCTACGCCATTGACCAGTGGTGGTACGCCGCCTTTCCGGGGCTGTCCATCCTTATCACCATTATGGGATTCAATCTGATCGGCGACGGGATCCGGGACATTCTGGATCCGCGGTCGAGAAAGTGAGGGCGTATGGAACCGATACTTGAGATCCGGAACCTGTCTCTGGCGCTTCCGGTGAAAAAAGGGATGGTCTCCATCCTTCACGATGTTTCCCTGTCCATCGCGCCGGGGGAGATCCTCGGCCTCGTGGGCGAGTCGGGCAGCGGGAAATCGCTCACCGCCTTTTCCGTGACACGGCTCCTTCCCGGCGGCGGGCGGGAGAAACTGGGCGGCTCTATCCGTTTCTGCGGGGAAGAGCTCACGGAGAAGCCGGAAAGAGATATGCAGGCCATCCGGGGCCGGGATATCTCCATGATCTTCCAGGAACCCATGACCTGCCTGAATCCGGTCTTCACCATCGGGCGGCAGATGACCGACGTCATCATGACGCATCAGAAGGTCTCCCGTCAGGAGGCCATGAAGACCGCGGAAGACATGCTCACGGCGGTGCGCATCCGCAATGCGGCAGACGTGCTCCGGTGCTATCCCTATGAGCTCTCCGGCGGCATGCGGCAGCGTGTGATGATCGGCATCGCCCTCTCGTGCCGGCCGAAGCTCCTCATCGCCGACGAGCCCACCACGGCCCTCGATGTGACGGTGCAGGCGAAGATCCTCGCCCTCATCCGCGAAGCCTGCCGCCGGCTCGGCACGGCGGTGCTCTTCATCTCCCACGACCTGGGCGTCATCTCCCAGATCTGCGACACCGTGGCCGTCATGTACTCCGGACACATCGTGGAGGCGGGCAAAGCGGCCGACGTCTTCGAGACGCCGGAGCATCCCTACACGCGGGCCCTCATGGCGGCGGTGCCGAAATTCACCGCCTCCGCCGCGGCGGGAGACCGGCTCTTCGCCATTCCCGGCGTCGTGCCCGACCCGTCGGAACAGATGGCGGGATGCCGCTTCGCGCCGCGCTGCCCCTTCGCCACGGAGCTCTGCCGCACCGCGCCGCCGTCGGACACCCTTACCGGCGCGGGCCATCTGGTGTACTGCCACAACTGGCAGAGCGCCGCGCCGACCTTCGCCGTCATCCGCGGAAAGGAGGAGGAAGCATGAGCCTGCTCACCATTGAAAACGTGACGAAGACCTTCCGCACGAAGGGATTCTTCGGCAAGACCAAAGAAGTGCACGCCCTCGACGGCGTGTCCCTCTCCATCGAAAAAGGGGAGTCCATCGGCATCGTGGGCGAGTCCGGCTGCGGCAAATCCACCCTGGCCAATCTCATCGTCCGGCTGGAAGAACCCACGGAGGGCCGCATCCTGCTGGACGGGGAAGATATCTCCCACCTCCCGGAGAACGCTCTCCGGCCCCTGCGGCGGCGCATCCAGATCGTCTTTCAGGATCCCTATTCGTCCCTGTCCCCGAGGATGACCGTAGGGGAGATCGTGAAAGAGCCCATGCGCGTCCTCGGAGGGCACACGGAAAAAGAAGCGGAAGAGCGGGCGGAACGGCTGCTCCATATGGTGGGCCTCACGGCAGGGGCCATGGGGCGGTATCCCCATGAATTTTCCGGCGGCCAGCGCCAGCGCATCTCCATCGCGAGAGCGCTCATGACAGAGCCGGAGATCCTCATCCTCGACGAGCCCACGAGCGCCCTCGATGTGTCCGTGCAGGCGCAGGTGCTGAATCTCCTCACCGATCTGCGGGAGAAACTGGGGCTGACCTATCTTTTCATCTCCCACAATCTGGTGGTGGTGAAGTACATTTCCGACCGGACAGTGGTCATGCGGAAAGGGCAGGTCGTGGAAGAAGGCCCTTCGGAGCGCATCCTCACCGCGCCGGAAGCGGACTACACGAAAGCGCTCATCGCGGCGGTGCCCATGATCGGGAAGCCTTTCCGCGAGCCGGAGGACATGCAGGAGACGGTGTGAAAATAAGGAGGAGCCATGACAGACGAAGAATGGAAAGGCCTTGAGACGCTGGCGGAGAAGATGCTCGCGTACTACCGCATCCCCGGATGCGCCATGGCCGTGATCGATGAGGGCGTGCATTTTCTTTCCTTCGGCGCGCGCGACGCGGAGACCGGCGAGCCCTTCACGGAGAAGACCGTCTCCGGCATCGGCTCGTGCACGAAATCCATGACCGCCGCGGCGGCGCTCCGCCTGGAAGAGAAAGGGCTCCTCTCCATCGACGAGCCCATCGCCTCCTATGTGCCGGGATTTGCCATGTGGGACAGCCGGGTGACGCCGCTCGTGACGCTTCGGGACATGTTCTGCCACCGCACGGGCGTGGCGGGGCACGACGGCGCGTGGCCGGACAACAGCATTTCCAGGGAAGAATTTCTCCTCCGCCTCCGCTATCTTGAGCCGAACGCGGATTTCCGCACCGCCGCTCAATACAGCAATGTCATGTACGCCGCGGCGGGCGGCGTGATGGAAGCGGTCACGGGGAAGCGGTGGGAGACCATTCTGGAAGAAGAGATCTTTCAGCCTCTTGGCATGACGCGCACCTTCTGCCTCATGGGAGACGCGGAAAAAGAAAACGATCTCGCCTCGCCGCACCGGTGGGACCGGGGCCTCCATGTCATCCCCCGGTGGAACATCGACATGGCCGGGCCGTGCGGCTCCGTGATGAGCACGGCGGAAGATATGGCGAAATGGCTCGCCTTCCACATCTCCGGCGGCATGGCGGACGGGCGGGCGCTCCTCTCGACCTCGCGCTTCCTCGATATGCACGCGCCGCAGGTCATCATGGACTATCCCCACGTACGGGGCGGCCGCTCCCTCGGCTACGGACTGGGCTGGCGGGTCATGGAATACCACGGCAGCATCGTGCAGCAGCACACCGGGAAGATCGAAGGATACAGCGCCTTCCAGTTCTACCTGCCGGGCTTCGGGAAAGGCGCGGTCTATCTCCAGAATCTCCACGCCCCGGACAATCCCTTCATCTTCGCCGTGCAGGGATACCTGCTGGACGTCTTCACCGGGCGCGCTCCGGCGGACTGGTACGGACTCTATACGGAAGCGCGGGAACACGCGCCGGAAGACATGTACCACCATCTGGAATTTGACTGCGTGCCGGAGAGCACCGCTTCCGCTCCGCCCTCCCGGAGCCTTGAAGCCTACGCCGGGCTCTATGCCCATCCCGGGTACGGCCTCTTCCGTGTGCGCCGCGGCGGAGGCGGTCTCCTTCTGGACGAGCGGGACGTGGAAGGGCTTCCTCTCACGCACCTCTGCTACGACACCTTCCGGGCGGACGGCGTCAAAGAAGACACTGACCTCTACGCGCTGCCCCTGACCTTCTGCGCGGGGCCCGCGGGAGAGATCGCCGGATTTCTTCTCCCCATGGAGCCGAAAACGGCGCCGCTCTATTTCAAAAAGATACGATAAGAGAAACGCTTCTTCGGAGGCGTTTTTTCGCGCCCCTCCGCCGCGCTGATTGATTTTCTTCCGCCGGTTGTATAAAATAAAAATGATACTTTATAAAAAGGGGACGTGTTTCCCCTGCGGAGGAAAAGATGAAAGATCATTTGCGCACAGTCCTCTTCGTGGTGGCTCTCGGCATGGTGGGCATGAATATCCACGACAACGGACTTCAGCTGGGCAATGCCCTCATCGGGGTGATGCTCCTCGCCGTATTCGCGGTGAACCTGTATTTCAGAAATAAGAGAGCCCGCGAGGCCGCGGAGCTGGTGCGGCAGAAGGAAGCGGAAAAGAAGGCCCGCCGCCGCGCGAGAAAAGCGGCGAAGAAACGCTGAAGGAGAGATTTATGGAAACAATGAAGCACAATGTGGAATATTCCCATCCCCATCCCCTGTACCGCGCGGCGATCGGCGTGATCCTGCTCGGATGGGTCGGCTACGTGGGCTGGATCTGGGCGGACGCGCTCAGCCGGGGCGAAATGCCGTGGCTGGCGAGCATCGCCGTACAGGCGCTCCTTCTCTGGTACATCGTCAATACGGCGACGGCGAAGACGGAATACCGCCTGGAAAAAGACGAGCTGGTCATCGTGAAAAAGAGCCTCTTCCGGGGCACGAAGGAAATGCGCATCGCCTATGAGGAAATTTTCGGCGTGTACCGGTACAACGCGAAGAAAAAGAACGGCATCGACTACACGAGCCAGTACTACATGTACTCCAAGCTGGACCGCCGGGACATCTGGGTGCTCCTCTACAATGACAACGACAATACGAAAAAGGCGGGCTGTGTCATGCTGAAGGCGTCGGACGAATTCCTGGACGCATTCGCGGCGATCCTTCCCGACCGGGTGGACATTCCTCAGGAAGAAGTGCTGGGGAACGCCTACAAGCACATGGGCGAAGTCATCCGCCGGAAAGAAGACGCGGAATACGATGACGACGACTATGATGATGACGAGTACGACGATGAGTACGATGACGAAGAATACGAAGACGGCGCAGAAGAGGAAGCGGACGAAGAGCCGGAAGAAAAGCCTGTGAAGAAAGACGCTCCGAAAACGGCGGCGAAGAAAACGGAAAAAGAAAAGAAATAAAAAAGAAGCACGGTGAAATACCGTGCTTTTTGCGTGGGCTCATTCAGCGGAGCCTGCGGAAGATATAGAGGGCGAGCGCCGTCTGAAAGAGGACGAGAACGGCGAGAGAATCGAAGACCACGGCGATGTGGAAGCGGTGGGCGATGAAGCCGAGAATGGACGGCCCGAGGAGGACGCCGGCGTAGCCCATGGCGGTGACCGCCGTCACGGCGGCATGGATGGGCATGTCCTGCTGCTTTTCGATGAGCGTGTACATCACGGGCACGATATTCGCTACGGCGAAGCCCAGCAGGAAGAAGAAGAACACCAGCATGGGGAGCGCGTCGGAGAGGCCCACCGCGGCCTTCGCGGGAGCAAAGGAAAATCAATAAAAATAAGACGCTTCTTGACTTTAGGGGGGGGAGTGGTAACTTTTGTATAGAGCCTTTTATACAAGGAAAATAAGAATTAAGGACTGATGAGAATGCGAAAGACCGTGCAAACGGGCTCTGTGTGGAATTCATATACAATGGCGTTGCTGCTGGATGCGTACCTGGCTGTCGAACAGGGACGGGGCAGCCGGAAGGCGATTTTGGATCGGCTGGAGAAGGCGTTGAACCGATACATGCAGAAAAGGGAACTCTCTTCCAAATGCATTATGGTTTCCCGCTTCAATCTGGAGACGCAGTTTGGAAAACTGGAGTATGCCATGACGCAGGGAAAGCGGGGGCTCATGGGCGCCGCCGACGTACGCGTTCAGGACATTGTTGAGATGTATCGCACCAGGCGCTGTTTGTATGATCGATATCTGCAGTATGGAAGTCAGGATGCGGAATGGCAGATCTGCGGAGATGATACGGAGGAGGCACCTGCGAAGAAAGCCGGGGAGGAGAAGGCGGCTGTATTGGCTGCGACGATCCCAGCATCTGCGGAGGAGACTTCCCTGCCGAAGCAGACCGATGAATCTTCGGTGTCCTCGTATGATTTATATCAATTTGTTGGGCATGACGTTATGGAGACGTCCGGGCCTTTCCATGGCGGCGGCAACAACGCAGAGAAGACGGCGCAAAGCGATGGCGCGATTCATTCTGCCGAAGAGGAACCGATTTCGACGGCAAATGTGCAGAAGGCGGATGCCAAACCTGCTGAAGAGAAAACAATCACGGGGATATCAGATGAAACAAGTAACAGCAGTGAAGTGCATGAGGGAAAAGCCGATTCAATTTCCAACACCATATGCGCAGAGGAGGGTACTTCGGAAGAATACAGAAAGTACCAGTGGATTTCCTGTGGCACGCCTATTGAGAACTTAAATTTTCCAAACAGAGTTTTTAATTGCTTGAAGCGAAGCCACATAAATACGGTAAAGGACATGCTGGATTACCCGAAGGATCAGTGGCTTAACATACGCAATCTTGGGAAAAAGAGTCTGGATTTCCTTTTGCCGGAAATTGAAAAAATAAAAAAGGCGATGCAACAGCCTCGTCCGCCATTGGCAGAAGTGAACGTGCAGAGCAACGCGCTCTCTCGTGAGGTAAATAAGATACCCGCCGTGGATTGGCGGGCGTGGTCCGTGGAGATTGGAAGAATGCTGGATCTTCCCTCAAGAAATATCCGGAAATATTTAGAAGAGCGGCAATTTGACAAGTCGCAGGGGGAAGCCGCAGCGCTGGGACTGCTTTGGGAGTGGACTATAGTTCGCGCGCTCTTTTGTCAGAAAATGGGCCGCTTTCTGGATACGACCCGTGGGAAAGGAGCGAGCCTGGAGGAGCTGGTGGCGCTGCTGCCCGAACTATTTCACGATGTGGACCGGGTACAAGAGCTGCTGAGAGGCATGGCAAGGGCGCAGCAGATTCGGTTATATGGACACATGGCGTATCTGGTGTATCCGACTTTGGAAGAACATGTGCAGCGCATTCCTCACGAGCGGAATCGGAAAATCATCTCCCTGCGATTGGATGGAATGACTCTGGAAGCGACGGCACAGGCGACCGGCATTACGCGGGAACGGGTGCGGCAGATACAGAAACGGTGGCTGTCGCCAAAACTGAAAGTGGAAGAAATGCGGTATCTGTATTTCTGGGAGAAGTATCCGGCACTGGAGTCTTCCGACGTGCAGTACGTATTGAATCTGCCGGACCGGACGACGCGCTATCTGGAGATGATAGAAAATATTCCAGAGCCGGACGAAAGGGAACCTTCCATGCGGGCGGAAACTTTGCGGCGCATTGCGGTGGATGGAGAGCTGGACGCGGACGCCCGGCGGCGGGCACAGGTAAGGGCAGAGGAGATTGACGGGGATTTTATTGTCAATGGAAAGAAAGTACGGAAAAACAGACCGGCGCTTCTTCGATACATTGTCGAGAAGTATGCGCAGGAGCGAACACGCTGCGTGGATTTGAAAGCACGATATGAGGAACTACTTGAAAAATTGGGGCTGGCGGATGACGATTCATTTCGCGTTGACCTGAGGTATTTTGATCACTTGGCTTCCGCTGATTATACCCTGTGGAATCGGAGAAAGAGTCTCCGATATTACGATATTCCGAGTCACGATTACAGCGCGCTGCTGGAGGCACTGCAGCTGGAGCGTTTGCAGGACGTGGAGTACTCTGCTCTGAAATTTTTCCGAGACCTGCCCGATGTGATGCGCGACTACGATATTCATGATGAATATGAACTACACAATCTGTTGCGGAAAATCTGGCAGCGGGACGACCGCAACGCGGGGCTGGATGAGCACCATCAGGTGACCTTTGCAAAGATGCCTACCATACGGATAGGGAAGCCAAACCGGTATGACCAGATTTACCAGTTCATTCTGGAGCACGAACCCGTCAAAAAAGCAGACTTCATTTCACTGTATGCGAAAGAATATGGTGTAAAAATACAGACGTTTCAGGGCAATGCACCGCTTCAGGATTTTGACCAGTACTGTTATGGCGGAGAATATCGGATTCACTGGAAATCTCTCCCGGCAGAGATTCTGGCGGACATGAAAACGCGTCTTACGGAGGATTTTTACACAAAGAAGGAGATTATCGAAATTTATCTGGAAGTCGCGTGGGATGGAAAGCCTTGGGATATCAATGCGTATATGCTGCATCAGCTGGGATTTGAATCACATGGCAATTATGTGGTGCGGGAGACTTATGATTCGGCGGCCGATTTGTTCACGCATGTTTTGACATCGACGGATATCGTCGATTTGCGGGATAAGCATTATTACCGAAATTATTCGCCTTTCGGGGCTGCTGTGGAAAAACTCGCAGCCGATTGCCGTGTGCTGGAGGTCGAGCCGGATATTTTCTACAGTGGGAAAGAACTGGCGAAACGGGGCATCACGGCGGAAGGCGTCCGTGCTTTTTGCCAGAACGTCAGGGCGTTTGTGCCGGAAGGTGCGCTCTTTACCGTATATTCCCTGCGGAGGCATGGCTTTACCCTGCCATGGGTGGACGCCGGGCTTTCTGATTTCTTTTATAATTCTGTCTTATCGACAGCAAAAGACGATTTTGCAAGCCTCGTTTGCGGGGGCGGTGAACTCTTTTATAATGGTGCGCCGGGAAAGCCACTTTCGGTGAGCGATTTATTTGCTCATGTGGCCGATAAGGCTCAGGAAGCGCTCTCCATCCGGGAGCTGCAGACTCTCATTCAGATGCAATTTGGCCTTCAGGCCAAGCCGGATAAAATCAAAGAATTTGTGAATGAGAACTTGCAGTACAAAGAAAAAATTCTTTTTTGACACAGGTGTTTTATGAAAATCGCTATCATCGACGCCGATTTGATTGGCCGGAAAAAACATCGGTTTCCGAATCTGGTCTGCGAAAAAATTGCCGGATATTACAAGGGAATAAAAAATCTGCCGCCGGAAAGTGTGGTGCTCAAAACGGATTATGACGGCCTTGAGGTGTTTGATCGCATCTTTGTGGCCAAAGTGTTTACCGATACGCCGGTACCGGAATGGCTGCGTCAAGTCAGTCAGCCGAAGGGACTGCTGATTCGCGTGGGCAAGCCGGATGCGGGCGAACTGCCTGTGGAGGAGTGGCTGGAAAAGACCGTGGGCTGCTGGTATGAAGGAAAGATTCCGGTGAACGTGGGCGGTACGGGATTTTTCTTCGACCGGGCGCCAAATCTGCCCCATGTCATTGAACACTGCCTGCCCGATTACCATCTGTACGATGCCTGGATTGAAGAAAAGATCCGGCAGGCGGAGGAGGGCCGGAAAAAGGAGGGAAAGCCGTTTATTCTATCCCGGTACAGGACGCAGTTCCGGGAATACCAGAAGTACAGCGTGGGCTACCTGACGCGGGGTTGTTTTCGTCACTGCGGATTCTGTGTCAATCAGAAATACAACCGCGTATTTCGGCACAGCAGTCTGTCAGAATTTTATGAGGAAGAAAGGCAGCGCATCTGTCTCCTGGACGACAATTTCTTCGGATACCGAAACTGGCGACCGCTTCTGGCGGAGCTCATCCGCACGGGAAAGAAGTTCAAATTCAAACAGGGGCTGGATGAACGGCTGCTTACGGACGAGATGGCACAGCTTCTTTTCTCTGCGAATTATGACGGAGACTACACGTTTGCCTTTGATAATATTGAAGATTACGATCTGATTCATTCCAAGCTTGAAATCATCGCACGGTACAAGAAGAAAAAGAGCATCAAATTTTATGTGCTGGTGGGATTCCGCTCGACCGACGATGAGGATATTCTCAATGCTTTCCGTCGAATCGAACTGCTCATGCGGTACCAGTGTTTGCCATATCTCATGCGTTATCAGAATAAAAATGAAACGCCGTGGAAAGCGTCACCGCTGCGATCCATGTATGTAGCCATGGCGCGGTGGTGTAATCAGCCGAAAATTTTCAAGAAGATGAGTTTCCGCCAGTTCTGCGAAGCCAATCAGGCGCTGAAAAAAACAAAGCGCATCTGCGCGCCCATGCAGGCGATGCTGGATTTTGAGCGCCGTCAGCCAGAGGCGGCAAAGAGGTACTTTGACCTCAAGTACGATCAGTTTTCTTCCCGCAGCTGACAGGGGAAGACATGGGGAAAGAGAGGCGGAAAGAAAATGGGATTGCGGGATCTGACATTGCGGTCCAGCTATGAGACGGAGGAGAGCAGAACCCATTTGCTGGACACGTTTTATGTACCGGTGCTGGAGCAGGCGACGGCGTATTATCGCATCGCCGGTTATTTCAGCTCGGCGGCGCTGACTGTCGCAGCCAGAGGCATTGAAGGGCTTATTCATAATGGCGGACGGATGTACCTGCTGATTTCACCGACCCTGTCGCGGAGCGATTATGATGCGATTCAAACTTATGGCGGACTTCGGGAGGATAACGCGCTTTTTCGCGATTCGGATTTTCTGGGAAATGCTAATGACTCCGTTCGCGCGTTGGCGTGGCTTCTGGCACAGGATCGGCTGAAAATCAAAATCGTCGTGGGCCGCCGCTCGCAGGAAAGCCTTTTTCATCAGAAAGTGGGCATTATCACCGATAATAGGGGCGATCAGATTTCCTTTTCGGGATCCGTCAATGAGACGGCTCAGGGATGGACGGAGAATATTGAAGAATTCAAGGTATTTCGGTCGTGGGAACCGGGGCAGTTGGAATACGTAAAAGACGACCTGCGGAAGTTCATGGAATTTTGGAAAAATAAGCGCCCCGCCATAGCGGAAGCCTATGATATCCCCGACGCGATTCGGGAAAAGCTCCTCCGCGTGCGGCCGGATGACGTGATGGAACTTTCCATCATGCGGCGGTATGGGACGCGCACGGGACAGGATAAGCCCAATACACTGAGCCTTTTTCCTCATCAAGAAGAGGCGGTGCGGCAGTGGAAGAATAACCGCGGTGCGCTTCTCATGGAGATGGCTACGGGGACGGGGAAGACAAGGACGGCCATCGGCTGCATGGTGGAAACGCTTAAGAAAGAACCGCAGCTTCTGACCATCGTCGCCACGCCGCAGAATACGCTCTCCCGGCAGTGGCAGGGTGATCTGAAAAAGCTGCATATCCGGCTTGACGAGGAGCCAATTATCGATGGGAGCAATCCTCATTGGCGGCGGGATTTGAAAATGTTGCTGCTTGCCATGGGGCGCACGGTACGGCAGGCAATCCTTTTTACTACTCACGAGACCGCTTCTTCCGACGCGTTTATTTACCTGATTCATCAATATAAAGGCCGGACGAAGATCCTGTTCATCTGCGATGAAGTGCACGCTATCGGCGCGGATAAACAGCGGCGCGCGCTGCTTCCCGAATACGAATATCGCGTGGGACTGTCCGCTACGCCGGAGCGGCTTTTTGACGAAGAGGGCAGCCGGCTCATCCGTGATTATTTTGGGGAGAAATCTTTTACATTCACCATTGCGGATGCGCTTCGGACGATCAATCCCGTAACGGGTCGGCCGTTTCTCAATCCGTATGTATACCATCCGCAGTTTGTCGATCTCAGCGAAGAGGAATATCGGAAATACAAGCGCATTCAAAAAATCATCGCCGGGCTGAATCAGGAAATTCAGCACAGAAAAGAAAAGCATCTTCCTTATGATACGGAACAGGAAGCACTGGAGAAACAGTACAGAAATCGTGCGAATATCGTCAAGAATGCGGCGGAGAAACTGCCTGCATTGGGACGGCTCCTCGATAAGCTTCGGCCGGAGACCATTCGTGATATGATCCTGTTTGTGTCGGATAAGCAGATGGAAGGCTGTATGAAGCTCCTTGCGGCGAAAGGGGTGACCCGGGCGAAGATCACGGAAGAAATCTCAGCAAAAAAAATGAATGATGCGGGACTCACGGATCGGCAGCAGATCATTGAGGACTTTTCTCATCATACGTTGCAGGTGATTCTGGGCATCAAATGCCTTGATGAAGGCATTGATATCACATCGGCCCGGGTGGCGATGCTGCTCGCCAACAGTACGAATCCGCGGGAATACATACAGCGCATCGGTCGGGTCATCCGGCCGGGTCAGGAGAAGGCCATGTCGGAGATTTTTGACTGGATTGTTCTGGGACCGGAAGATAAGCCGCTGCTTAAAAACGAGCTGAAGCGGGTCGCTTTCATCGCGGAGAATGCGGACAATCGGGAAGAAGTGTATCGGATATTTGAGGAGAAAGGGGTGGCGTTTGATGAGTATCAGCAGGCGGATCAATGAGCAGATCGAAAAGCTGGATGTAGATCCGGAGATGAAACGCATGATGATGAAAATTTTGCGGTCGGAAAGCCAAAGCAAGAGCAATTACAGGGGCCTTTACGACAAAGTGATCGAGGACTATCTGAAGCGGAAAGCGAATGAAGGGGGCAGTCAATAATGGCGATCCAGATTAAACGGATACAGTTTCAGAATTATCGCCAATATGGCACGGGGGCGTTCTCTTTCGAAAAAAGCGCCAGTGCGTCAAGCCTTCTTTTTGCTTTCATTGCGCCAAACGGCACAGGGAAAACGACGCTCCTTCGAATGATTATCTGGTGCCTCTATGGCGAAGAGACACCGGGCAGTACGCCTTCGCAGGAAGGGAAACGGCTGCCGCTGGTCAATACGAAGGTTCTGCAACAAAGTGAGACCGGTGCGAAGGTGCCCGTCACAGTAGAGATTCGCTTTTTGATCGATGGAGATATCGTTGATTTCAAACGGTCTGTATGGTATGAGAAAAAATCCAACGAAAAAGTTGCGCAGAAGAAGATGACATTTTCTTCTGTGATCACTCCACAGAACGGCGGCAATTCCGAGGCCTGCGAAGGGGAAGCGGCGGATTTGATCGTTAAACAGTATTTTGACAAGGCCATTTATAATTTTTATTTCTTCGACGGTGAAAAACTGAGCGATTTTTTCCGGACGCCGCTCAGGGATTCCATTTACAATATTGCCCAGGTCAACCTGCTGGAAAATATTGTCAATCATACGAAAAATATTAAAAAAGATCTGAATCGGAAGCAGGGGGCATCTATACCGGATATCGGCGTCAAACAACAGCAGCTGGAGGCCAAGCAGAAGACACTGGAAGGTGTCCAGGCACAGCTTGTTCTTGAGCGAGCCACTATTCAGTCGCAAGAGCAGGAAGTCAATGAATTGGAGACACAGCTGAGAGGTTATGAGCCGGTTAAAAAGATTCAGGAGGAGAGAGACGCCCTGAGCCGTCATTTTGCAGAATTGAACAGCGAATGGGAGGATTTTCTGAAAGAGCGTAATGGATTTGTGCGAAAATATCTGACGCTTCTGAATTTGTATCCGCGCATCAAGGCGCTTCATGCGTATATCGAAAAGAAGTCGACGCAGGGGAAGCTGCCGCCGTCCATTGATCGGGATCAGATCATGAAACTCATCGAACATCCGGAGATGCCCTGTCCGCTCTGTGGGACGCATCTCACGAAAGAGGCACGCATGCAGCTGCAGGCCCTTTTGAATCAATATGAATTGTCGTCCCGGACAGCCAATTTGCTGAGTAGTTTCCGCTCGCCGCTGGAGGAATTGATTATGGAAGCGGAGTCTTACGAGACGGCGCGGGAGGAGCTGCTACAGAAGGAGCAGTCGCTGCAGAACCGGATCAAAGAGGCGGAAGTACAGCTGGAAGAAAAAGACCGCGCCATTTCCCGTTATGGCGGCGATGTGGGTGGAAAGAAATTTACAGAGATGGATCAGAAACTTCATCATCTGCGTCGGGAGCTCGGTGAGCACAACCGCAAGGTAGGGCAGTTGGAAAGTGAGGAGCGTGTGTACAGCAGGGAACTGGAGACGCTTGACCGGGAAATGAAAAATCTGAACGCAAAAGCCGATACGGCGAAAGCGTATAAGGCCAGGTACGAAGTATTGTGGCGTTTGTCCGATGCCTTTGCTGCGGTCAAAGATCATATCGTCAATGAGACCAAAGAAAACATGCAGGCGCTCACATGGAAATTTTTCTCGGAGATGATCTGGAAGACGAACACCTTTGGAAAGATTCTGATCGATGACGCGTACAATGTGACAGTATACGACCGGGAGAATCGGGTGATGACTGACTCCATGTCGGAAACGGAAAAAATGGCGCTGGCGTATTCCTTTACGCTGGCAGTGCACGAGATTTCCGGGAAGAACTGTCCTCTCGTGATCGACTCGCCGTTGGGGCGTGTGTCGGATGCCAATCGGGAGCGCATGGCGCAGGCGCTGCTGGACGTGGCGAAAGAGAAACAGATCATCATGCTGTTCACGCCGGACGAGTATTCGCCGGCTGTGGCGTCGCTTTACGAACGTGCAGCGACGGTACGCAGATTGAAATTGTCGGCTGACGAGAGCCGGGTGGAAGGAGTCGAGGCATATGGCGCAGGAACGCACTAATTTTTCTGCGGGTCGCCGGCAATGGCTGGATGCGCTGAAGGCGAAGAAAATTCTGGAGCTGGACACACTGGACAATAAGGAGATATTCTTCCTTGCCATCGCTTTGGGCTACCATGAACCGAAGTCGCTCACAGGGGCAGAATCCTGGATCCAGTGCAACGTGTACAGCACCAAAGAGCGTGCGCTGATCTGCTCGGCGCTTCTTGGCAAAGTCTGCGAGGCTGGAGAAGACGTCAATGAGACCGCCGACTTTATGAAGTGCAACCGCTATGCCGAAACATGTGCGGAAGCAGGATTTGATAAGCTGCAGGCGCTCTGTGAGGAAAATCATTATGACAACGACGAGCTGTGCGCGTACCTGATGCAGGAACTGGACCGTCTGTATGATGCCAATGTGGAGTCTGCCGATATGTAATGAACGTACAAAAGCCCTTCTTTCGAGGAAGGGCTTTTTGCGTGGGCTCATTCAGCGGAGCCTGCGGAAGATATAGAGGGCGAGCGCCGTCTGAAAGAGGACGAGAACGGCGAGAGAATCGAAGACCACGGCGATGTGGAAGCGGTGGGCGATGAAGCCGAGAATGGACGGCCCGAGGAGGACGCCGGCGTAGCCCATGGCGGTGACCGCCGTCACGGCGGCATGGATGGGCATGTCCTGCTGCTTTTCGATGAGCGTGTACATCACGGGCACGATATTCGCCACGGCGAAGCCCAGCAGGAAAAAGAAGAACACCAGCATGGGGAGCGCGTCGGAGAGGCCCACCGCGGCGAAGCAGCACGCCGCCGCTCCCGCGCTGGGGATGACCACCATTTTCGGCCCGAAACGGCGCACGAGGCTGTCTCCGAAGAGCCGTCCCAGCAGTTCCGACAGCGAGAATGCCGTGAGCCCCAGCCCGGCGGAAGCGAGGGGCACGCCTTTATCCTCGGAGAGGAGCACGCCGCCCCAGTCCATGACGGCCCCTTCCGAGAGGAAGCTGATGCACGCCATGACGCCGAGGAAGATGACCGCGCCCTTCGGCACGGCGCCGCTCTTCTGGCTGCCGTCCGCGCGGTAGGCGAGGAAGTACCGGGAGAACACGGCGAGCAGGACGAGAATGATCCCCACATGCACGGCGGCGATCCACGGGTCGGAGAGCCCCGCGGTCTTCGCGAGAAGCGAGAAGAGTCCCGCCCCGACGAAGCAGCCCACGCTGTAAAAGGCGTGCATGCCGCTCATGATGTGCCTCTTCGACACCTGCTCCACGACGACGCCGTTCAGATTGATGGCCACATCGAGCGTTCCCACGCAGCCGCCGAAGACGAGGAGCGCCGGGACGTACATCCAGAGCGCCGGCAGGTGGGGAATGACGAGGAGATCGGCGGCTGCGATGAGCGACGTGGCGCAGAGGAGCGCGCGGCACGTGAGGTGGCGGGAGAGAATGCCCGCGAGGGGCATGAAAAAGCAGGCGCTCGCGCCGATGCAGAGCAGCAGCAGCCCCAGCACGTCCGCTTCGACGGAAAGGCGCTGTTTCAGCGAAGGAATGAACATGACCCACGTGGTGAACGCGAATCCGCTCACGAAAAAAGCGCTCTTCGCTGCGGTGATCTCCCATGCCCCCGCAGTGAACCGGCTCAGAAATGCGTCTGTCTGTGTCATAGGATCTCCTTTCAGATTTCAGGGTGGTCTTCTTTCTGTTTTGGTACTATCATAAACTGTATAGCAGGTATACAGTCAAGGAGGAGAACATGAAAGAAAAGACCGCGCCGGAGAAGCGCGAATTTTCCATCAGCGAATTTGCCGCTCTCATGGGCGTCAGCCGGCAGACGCTCATTTATTATGACCGGATCGGTCTTTTCCGCCCGGCCCGGGTCGACCGGACGAACGGCTACCGCCGGTATACCCATCAGCAGATCAGCGTCCTCTCCGCGATCCAGACGCTGGCAGAACTGGGCCTGTCTCTGCGGGAGATCGGGAAAACGCTCGCCCGCATCAGCCCGGACGGGGCGGCGGCTCTGCTCCGGAAGCAGCAGGCGGCGCTGGCGGAAGAGCGGAGAAAGCTTGCCGCCCGGGAAGCTATGATCGATTTCCGACTGCGTCAGCTCGAAAAGGGCCGCGCCGCGCATGCGGAAGCGCCGCCGGAAGCGATCTGTCTGGACGAGGGCCTGCCCTTCTTCCTGCGCCGCCTGTCTCCCTGCCGGCGGGATGCCGTGCCCGACGAGGCCTATCTGGATTTCTACCTGGAGACGGAGCGGGCGGGGATCCCCTTCGGCTATCCTCTCGCTTTTCTGACGGAGGAAGACGCGCTCCGCCGGGGCCGCGCGGATGAGACGGCAGGCATTGCCTTCCGTCTCGGCTGCGGGGAGAAGGCAAATTTCTTCCTGCCGCCGGGGCGGTATCTTGCCGCCTGGGGGCGGGGAGGCTACGGCTCCTCCGGGCCGGTCTATGAAAAGATACTCGCCTTCGCGGCGAAAGAAGGCTTCCGCGTCGCCGGATGCGGCATGGAAGAATATGTCCTCGACGAAATGACCTGCGGAAAGGAAGCGGATTTTCTCTGCCGCTGTCTCGTGCGGGCGGAGCGGTGAATGCCGCCGGATGGGAAGTCAAGAAGACTTTACACATCCGGCGGTATTTTTTCATATTTTCTTCTTTTGTAAAAATTCTTATAAATTTCTCATAAAAAGCTGACAGAATCCGTATGCGCTCTTGGCGGAAAGAATGCGGAAGCCCCGGTATAGTGATGACTGAAGTTCCGGCCGCGACGCGGCCGCAGACTTATCGATCAGGAGGTATACAGATGAAAAAGAAATGGATGAGAGGCGCGGTCCTCGCAATGCTCGCGGGAAGCGCCGTATTTGCATCCGTCACGGCGGACGCGGCGGAGATCCGCATTCTTCCGGTGGACACGGCGAAATTCTGGGCCGGCGCGAAATTTGACTTCAATGTGGAAGTGGCTGACGCGAAAGACCTGGGCGCTGTGGACATCACCATCAACGGAAAACCGGCGGCGGACGTCCTCGGCAAGGACCTCACGCGCACCGTGCTGGACAATGGCGTCACGTCTTTCCGCGCTGACGATGTCACGTTTAAAAAGACCGGAGACTATACGGTGAACGTCATCGCCAATGACGCGGAAGGCAGAACGGCTGCGGACGCGGCGTACAAAGTCGTGCAGGAAAAAGCGGCCCGCCCGGCGAAGAACGTCATCCTCTTCGTGGGCGACGGCATGTCTCTCCAGGCGCGCGAGATCGCCCGCATCCTTTCCAAGGGCCAGACGAACGGCAAGTACAATGACCTGCTGGCCATGGAAAAGCTCGATCATAACGCCATCATCACCACGAGCGGCTACGATTCCCTCGTGACGGACAGCGCGAACTCCGCTTCCGCTTACTCCACGGGCCATAAATCCGTAGTGAACGCCATGGGCGTCTATGAAAACTCCACGGAAGACCCGCTGGACGATCCGAGAGTCGAGACCATGGCGGAGATCCTGAAGCGCACCAAAGGCATGTCCATCGGCATCGTGACCCAGGCGGAGACCACCGACGCGACCCCGGCGGCCATGATGGGCCACACCCGCCGCCGCGCTCTCCAGGACTATCTCGCGAAGGACTACCTCGCTGAATATCACCGCCCCGACGTGCTCATGGGCGGCGGCTCCGCGCGGTACCTGCCGAAAGAAGTGCTCGGCTCCAAGAGAAAAGACAGCTTTGACGTCATCCAGGCCTTCAAGGATAAAGGCTACACCTTCGCGGCCACCAGCGAAGAAATGATGGCCGCTCCCTCCGACAAGCCCCTTCTCGGCCTCTTCCACACCGGCACGATGAACGTCTATCTCGACCGGGAAATGCTGAAGAATCCGAAGGTGCTGAAAGGTTTCGACGACCAGCCGAACCTGATGGACATGACGAAAAAGACGCTGGACATCCTGAGCCGGAATAAGAACGGCTTCTTCGCCATGATCGAAGGCGCGTCCATCGACAAGCAGCTCCACGTCATGGACTGGCAGCGCGCCGCCTACGACACCATCGAATTTGACAAAGCCATCGAATACGCGGAACAGTGGAATAAGGAACACGGCGACAATACGCTCATCATCGTCGTGGCCGACCACGCTCACGGCGTCTCCATCAGCGGCACCTATCACGAACGGGACGGCAAGAAAGGCACCGAAGCGGTGCGGGTCTACCAGAATTCCATCATGCCCACCTTCAAGGACGCTGACGGCGACGGATTCCCGGACAATCCCGATCCGGACGTGACGCTGGCCGTGCAGTACGCGAACCATCCGGAATATTATGAAAATTACCACTTCATGCCCGTGCCCACGCCTCCGGCCCTCTCCGTGACGGAAACGGTGGAAGAGGCGAAGACCATCGGCGACAAAGTGGAATTCCATCAGGTCTCCAAAGCCAGCTCCAAAGCCAATCCGGCCCGCATCCATCCCGGCGATCCGGCGGAACTCATGCCCGCCAACACGCCGAAAGACGATCCGCAGGAATGCCATTCCGCTGACGACATCCTCCTCAACGCGGGCGGCCCGGGCTCCGAATATTTCCACGGCGTCATGGATAATACGGAAGTCTTCTTCGGTATCCTCCGCGCTCTCGGCGTAGACGCGAACCACGACAAGCTGCCGAACCTCTCGAAGGAAGCGAAATAAGGATGACCGCCTCTTTCCTCCGCAGAGCGGCTGCCGGGGCGTGCCTGGCCCTCTGCGCGGCGCTTCCCTTCGGCGCGTCGGCGGAGAGCCTCTCCTTCGGCGAGCTCTACAGCGACTGGACGGCGGCGGGCCTGGTGCTTTCCGACAAAGCGGCGTCCCTCGAAGGAAGCTCCGTCACCATGACGGGCTACATGGCGCCGCCCCTCACGCCGACGATCCGCTTCTTCGTCCTGACAGAAGTGCCCATGTCGGTGTGCCCCTTCTGCTCCAGCGACGCCGACTGGCCGGACAATATCATCGTGGTGAAAGTCTCCGAGCCGGTCACGGCGCTCCCCTATGATTCCCCCATATCCGTGACGGGGACGCTGGAGATCGGGAGCGAGGTCGATGAAGAAACGGGCTTCGTGAGCCAGCTCCGCATCGCCGCGGACACCATAGAGGCCCTGTAAAAAAAGAGCTTTTCTCTTCCCGAAACGAAGAGGAAAGCTTTCTTTTTAGAAAACGCCCCGCAGGGGCAGAAAGGGACATCATGATCCATGCGGAACATCTGATCTGCGACTTTCCTGACGGAGAAGGCCGCCGCCTTCGGGCGCTCTCCGTTCCGGAGTTTCAGCTCGAAGACGGCGCGGCGTGCGCCCTCATCGGTCCTTCGGGCAGCGGGAAATCCACCTTCTTCCACTGCCTTTCCGGGCTCCTCCGGCCCACGGAAGGACGGATCACCGTGGATGGGACGGAGCTCTCCGGGATGACCGCCGACGGGCTCTCCCGGTGGCGCGCGGGCCACGTGGGATACATCTTCCAGGAAGCCCTCCTCCTGCCGTACCTCACGGTGATGGAAAATATCCTCCTCGCCGCGGAATTTGCCGGGAAAAACAGAAAAGAAAAACAGGAAGAAGCGGAGGCGTGGCTCGAAAAACTGGGCATGAAAGGCTATGGGCGGCGCATGCCCTCCCACCTTTCAGGCGGAGAAAAACAGCGGGCCGGATTCATCCGGGCCATCCTCACCGCACCGTCCCTCCTTCTGGCGGACGAGCCAACGGCGAGCCTCGACGCGGCGAACAGCCGCCTCCTCATGGAGAGTCTCCTCGCCTACCAGCGGGAGAGCGGATGCACCCTCCTCTGCGCGACTCACGATCCCGCCGTGCAGGAACTGTTTCCCCGCCGGTTTTATCTCAGAAAGGAGGCAGCGGAATGATCCTGCGTCTGGCCTGTCTCTCCCTGCTGCGCCGTCCCGCGCGGCACGCGCTCCTGCTCCTCATCCTCGCCGCGGCGTGTGCTCTCCCGGTCTTTCTCATCCAGATGGCCGCGGGCCTCTACAACGGACTGAACCGGGCAGTGGAGCCCTTTCCCATCCTCGCCGGCGCGAAAGGCTCGCCGTACCAGCTCGTCATCAATACGGTCTTCCTTCGGGATCATCCCATCGGGAATATCTCCTACGGAGAAGTGGAAAAACTCCGGCAGAGCGGGAAAGCCGATCTGGTCATTCCTCTTGCCTTCGGCGATAACTACCGGGGATTCCGCATCGCCGGGACGGAAAAAGAGATCTTCTCCTACGCGCCGAATAAAAGATCCGGCCCGTGGCTCCGCGTTGCCGAAGGCCGGCCCTTTCAGGGAAGCGGCGAAGCCGTCGTCGGCAGCGAGACCGCGAAACGGACAGGCCTCCGCATCGGCGACACCTTCCGCACCATGCACGGCGTCACCGCCGCGCCGGGACAGGAACACGGCGAATACCGCGTGACAGGCATCCTCTCGCCCGTGGGCGGGCCCTATGACACGGCCGTCCTCATCCCCATCGAAGACGTGTGGAGCGCCCACCGCCATCAGCCGGGCGCCGTCCGCCGGGGCGGACTCGTGAGGAAGAGCGCGCCGCAAAAAGCCGCTCCCGCGGAGACGTCGGTCCTCGCCGAAGGGAAAGGCGACGTGACGGTCATCCTCGTCCATCCGAAAGGCTACAAAGAAGCCATGGAGCTCCTCTCCGCGGCGCAGCGCGAACGGAGCGGAGAGACCCAGCTCATCTTCCCGTCGCAGACGCTCATCGCCCTCTACAGCATGGCCGGGCAGAGCCGGGAATTCTGGCAGCTCCTCGCGGGCGGCCTCATCGGCGCGGCCGTGCTCATCACGCTCCTCTCCATGTACTGGAACGGTCTGTCGCGGCTCAAAGAATTTGCTCTCCTCCGGGCCCTCGGCGCGGGCAGCGGCAGCATCGCCCGGCTCCTCGCGGCGGAACAGGCGCTCCTTCTCCTCACCGGCTCCGCCGCGGGCTGGCTCATCGGCTGGGGCGGCAGCGCCCTCGCGGCGCGCGCCGTGGCAGGCCGGGCCGCCGTCGTCATGACTTCCGCCCCCGTCCCGGAGAGCCTCATCCCGCCGCTCGCCGTCTGCCTCCTGGGCATGCTCTCCGGCCTCCTCCCGGCGTGGCTCATCCGCAAAAAAGACATCTCCTCCATCCTGTAAAAAAGAAAAGCCCGCATTCCTCAAAAAGAATGCAGGCTTTTTCTGTGCCGTTAATTGAAATTGTATGCCGTCACGATGGGCGCGCGGCCTGTGAGGCGGTCGGGGATGTATTCTTCGTGGCACACCGCGAGGAACCCTCCGGCGATGTTGTACACATCCCGGAAGCCGCGGGCCGCGAGGATGCGGCAGGCGTAGTAGCTCCTCTGACCGGAGCGGCAGTGGAGGTAGAGGGGCCGGTCTTTCGGCAGTTCGCCGAGGCGGTCCCGCAGTTCGGAGAGGGGCAGATTGACGGCGCCCCGGATATGGCCCGCCTCGTATTCGCCTTTTTCCCGCACGTCGATGATGGCCGCGCACGCTTCCGCGAGGCCCCGCACGGCGGAGGCGGGGATCTGGCGGTATTCGCCGTGGAGGAGATTCAGCCCGGCGAGCCCCGCCAGGTGGACGGCGTCTTTCGCCGCGGCGAAGGGCGGCGCGTAGCAGAGGTCGGTGTCGGCCAGGTCTTCGAGGGTCCCGCCTTTTGCCATGACGGCGGCGATCACGTCGATGCGCCGGTCTGCCGCGCCCTGCCCGACGGCCTGCGCGCCGAGGAGGCGGCCCGTGGGCGTCTCAAAATGGACTTTCAGGTGAATAGGGGAAGCGCCGGGCATGAGGCTCACCCTGTCGAAGGGGATGACATAGGCGGTGTCATGGGGAATGCGGAGGGCTTCGATCTCTTTTTCATTCAGCCCGGTCGCCGCGGCGCGGAGCCGGAAGACGTCGATGCCGAAGCTGCCCAGGTAGCCCCGGTTCGGCCCGGGGCGCCCGCAGATGGCGTCGGCGGCCCGGCGGGCGTCTCGCTGCGCGGGGAAGGCGAGAGAGAGGCGGCCTTTCTGCCGCTTCATGGACAGCATGACTTCCGCCGCGTCGCCTACGGCGAAGATGGACGGGTCGGAGGTGCGGCCGTCCGTGTCGGTGGCGATGGCCCCGCTCGGTCCGATGGCAAGCCCCGCCGCGCGGGCCAGAGAGACGCGGGGCGTGACGCCGGTCGCCATGATGACCAGGTCGGCAGGAATGACTTCTCCGGAGGCGAGACGCACGGCGCGCTCTTCGACGGCTGTCGTCCGGCCGCCGAGAAGGAGGCGGACGCCGTTGTCGAGCAGCTCTTTTTCAAGAATCTGCGCCATGTCCCGGTCGAGCTGGAGGAGGATCTGACTGCCCGTCTGGATGAGGGAGACATCCATGGAGGCGCTGAGATTCACCGCCGCTTCGATGCCGATGAATCCGCCGCCGATGATCGCCGCGGTGCGCGCGCCGCAGGTCTCGGCGTACTGCCGGATGGCGGCGGCGTCTTTCGGCGTGGTCAGGGGGAAGACGTTCGGCCGGTCCGCGCCGGGGATGGGCGGGATGTTGGGCGCCGCGCCGGGAGAGAGGACGAGGAAATCATAGGATTCTTCATAGACGCGGCCGCCCGTTTCGCGGACGCGCACCTTCTTCTCTTCCCGGAGAATGGCCGTCACTTCGGAATCGGTGCGCACGTCGATGCGGTGCTGCGCCCGGAAGCGTTCCGGCGTCATGAGAATGAGCGAGGAGAGCTCCGGCACCGTATCGGAGAGAGCATAGGGGAGAGCACAGTTGGAATAGGAAATGCACGGCCCCTTTTCAAAAAGGACGATGTCCGCCGTTTCATCAAGACGGCGGAGACGCGCCGCGGCGGAGGCGCCGCCTGCCACGCCGCCGACGATCACATATTCCTTCGCCATGGCGCACCTCAGTCGCGGAGCGCCATCTCGGTGGCGATGCGGGCGCAGGTCTGAATGATTTTCTTGCAGTTTCTCTTGCGGTCTTTGGAATCGAAATCGGGATAGGGCAGACAGAGGTCGCGGCATTCCGCGGAGCCCAGCTCGGTCACGACGGCGCGGAGGTACGCCGCGTGGCGGGGATAGATGCCCGTCTCCGGGTGGTGGAGCTGATCCAGCCGTTCTTCAAAAGTCTCTTTTTCATAGGGGTCCCTCCGGCCGTGCATGGAGGAAATGACGAGCAGCCCCGCGTTCACCGCGCCGCAGAGGTGGCCCGTGCCGCCGATGCCGCCGCCCATGCCGGAGACGAGGCCCACCGTCTCCGGCGGGTAATCGGAAAGGCCCAGATCGAGGAACCCTTTCAGCACGCACTCGCTGCAGTTCAGCCCGTGGCGGAAATGTTCGCCCGCGTTCGCCGCCGCCTTCTCGGCGAGCGCTTTCCGCTCTTCTTCTGTCCAATGTTTTTTTTCTGTCATGGGGAGCACCTTCTTTCTAAATTCCATTATATTTTTATTATAACATTTCAAATGAACGGAAACCGCCGGGCAGAGGGAAAGCGATACGCGGAGACCGCTGCGCGGCGGGAGCGGGCACAAAAAAAGACTCCCCGAAGGGAGCCCGTCAGGGGCGCTCTGCTCAGCGCCGGTGAAGTGTGTGAAATAAGGAAATACAATGACATTTACCGTGATGAATGGGGACAGATCTTTTGCTTACGTCCTTATCTTAGCCTGTCATGACAGAATTGTCAAGGATGAGAATGAGAAAAGTTGATATTTCCCGGCGCGCGCCTTGACGGCGGGGGAGGGCTTTTTTATAATAATCGTGCAGGCGAACGTGGCGGAATTGGCAGACGCGTCAGATTTAGGCTCTGATGCCGCACGGCGTGGGGGTTCAAGTCCCCCCGTTCGCACCAATTTCATCGACAGCGCGGAGCAGCGGGGCTTTTCCCGCTGCTTTTTTAATTTTTTCGATAAAGTGTACGCTTTTTGATATTGAATTTACCTTGACCGGGCTTTAAAATAAAAATGTATCACCCTGTATTTATTTCTTGATTTGTATTGCTTATATCGCGCCGCTTCGGCGGCAGTTGAAATATGAAGGAGGAGAACGATGAGAACGATCCATAAAGTCCTTGTAGCGAACCGCGGCGAGATCGCCATCCGCGTATTCCGCGCGTGCAGCGAGCTCGGCATCCGTACAGTAGCGATCTACTCGAAAGAAGATATCCTGTCTCTGCACCGCAACCGCGCGGACGAGGCATACCTGGTGGGCGAAGGCAAAAAGCCGGTCGACGCGTACCTGGATATTGAAGACATCATCCGCATCGCGAAAGAACACGGCGTAGACGCCATCCATCCGGGGTACGGCTTCCTCGCGGAGAACGCGGAATTTGCCCGCCGCTGCGAAGAAGAAGGCATCATCTTCATCGGCCCGAAGGTCGAGCACCTCGTCATGTTCGGCGACAAGGTGAATGCCCGCATCCAGGCGGAAAAAGCAGGCATCCCCATGATCCCCGGCACGAAGGGGGCCGTGAAGAGCTATGAAGAAGTGAAGGAATTTGCCGAGAAGTACGGATTCCCGGTCATGATCAAAGCCGTCAACGGCGGCGGCGGACGCGGCATGAGAAATGTGGACCGCATGGAAGATCTGGAAGACGCGTACCACCGCGCGAAGTCGGAAGCAAAGATGGCTTTCGGCGACGACGATGTATACGTAGAACGGTGCATCATGAATCCGAAGCACATCGAAGTGCAGATCATGGGCGACGAGCATGGCCATATCGTCCACCTCTTCGAACGGGACTGCTCCATCCAGCGCCGTCATCAGAAGGTCATCGAGATGGCGCCGGCCTGGTCCCTGCCGGAAGGCCTCCGGAAGGAGATCTGCGACGCCGCCGTCAAGCTCATGAAAAACGTGAAGTACGTCAATGCGGGGACGTGCGAGTTCCTCGTCGATCAGGATGAGAAGCATTTCTACTTCATTGAAGTCAATCCGCGCGTACAGGTCGAACACACCGTCACCGAGCTCATCACGGACATCGATATCGTAAAGAGTCAGATCCTCATCGCCGAAGGGTATTCCCTGGAAGATCCGGTCATCGGCATCGGCCGCCAGGAAGAGATCACCCATCACGGCATGGCCATCCAGTGCCGCATCACCACGGAAGATCCGCAGAATCAGTTCATGCCCGATACCGGCAAGATCATCGCCTACCGGAGCGGCGGCGGCCCCGGCATCCGTCTCGACGCGGGCACGGCCTACACCGGCGCGGTCATCACGCCGTATTACGATTCCCTGCTGGTGAAAGTCACCGCCTACGCGCGGACGCCCATCGACGCCATCGGCCGCATGCAGCGCTGTCTCAATGAATTCCGCATCAGCGGCGTGAAGACGAATATCTATTTCCTCCAGAATATGCTCGCCACCGGCGATTTCCAGAAAGGCCTGTGCGACGTCAATTATATCGACCGCCATCCGGAGCTCCTCATCGATCCCCATGACGTGAGCGACCGCGGTACGAAGCTCCTCGCCTACATCGGCGACGTGACCATCAACGGCTACGCCGGAGCGGGCCATCAGGACAAGCCTGACTTCGCTCCTGTGCCGGTGCTGGACGCGTCCCACGAAGAAGCGCCGAGAGGCACGAAGCAGCTCCTCGACGAATTGGGACCGGAAAAATTCGCGAAATGGGTGCAGGAACAGAAGGAAGTCCTCTTCATGGACACCACCTACCGCGACGCGCACCAGTCCCTCCTGGCGACCCGCGTCCGCACTCACGACATCATGCAGGCGATCCACTACACCGCCGTCCATGTGCCGCAGCTCTTCTCCTTTGAAAACTGGGGCGGCGCGACCTTCGACGTGGCGTACCGCTTCCTCGACGAATGCCCGTGGAAACGCCTCCGCGCCATGCGGGAAGCCGCTCCGAACATCCTCTTCCAGATGCTCACCCGCGGCGCGAACACCGTAGGCTATGAAAACTACGCCGATAACGTGGTGCGTCACTTCATCCAGCGCGCCGCGGCGAACGGCGTGGACGTATTCCGCGTATTCGACTGCCTGAATCAGCTCGACCACATGACCGTCACCATCGACGAAGTGCGGAAACAGAATAAACTCGCCGAAGTCGCGCTCTGCTACACCGGCGACATCCTCGACCCGAAGCGCCAGAAATACTCCCTCCAGTACTACACCGACATGGCGAAAGAACTGGAAAAAGCCGGCGCGAACATCATCGCCATCAAAGACATGGCGGGCCTCCTGAAGCCGGAAGCGGCGTATGTCCTCGTCTCCGCGCTGAAAGACGCCGTCGACCTGCCGATCCACCTGCACAGCCACGAAGGCGGCGGATGCATGATCTACAGCTATGCGAAAGCCGTGGATGCCGGCGTCGACATCATCGACGTGGCGACCAGCGCCCTCGCGAACGGCACGAGCCAGCCTTCCATGCAGTCCATGTACTACGCGCTCCAGAACAATCCCCGCCAGCCGAAGCTCGACATCGAGGCGCTGGAGACCATCGACCGCTACTGGGAAGCCGTCCGTCCGTACTATGCCGGCGTGGACAGCAAGATGACCAGCCCGAACACCACCGTATTTGAGCACGAAATGCCCGGCGGCCAGTATTCGAACCTGCGCCAGCAGGCGACCGCGGTGGGACTCGGCAACCGTTGGCCGGAAGTCTGCCACATGTACGCCCGGGTGAACATGCTCTTCGGAGACATCATCAAAGTCACCCCGTCGTCCAAAGTCGTCGGCGACATGGCCCTCTTCATGGTGCAGAACAACCTCACCGAAGAAGACATCTACGAAAAAGGCGAGACCCTGGACTTCCCGAAATCCGTGGTGGGATTCTTTGAAGGCAATCTCGGCATGCCCTACGGCGGATTCCCGGAAAAACTGCAGCAGATCATCCTCCGCGGCAAAGAAGCGCACCTCGTCTCCACGCCGCCGGATGTGGACTTTGAAGCGGTGAAAGAAGAAATGAAGGAAAAACAGTTCCCCGTGACGGAACAGTCCCTCTCCTCCTACCTGATCTATCCGAAAGTCTACTCCGACTACCAGGCGCGGTACAAACTCTACGGCGACTTGTCCGTCCTCGATACGCCGACTTTCTTCTTCGGCATGAAGCCCGGCGAAGAAGTGCGCGTCAATATCGAAGAAGGCAAGATGCTCCTCATCCGTCTGGAAGACATCACGAAGCCCGATCTCAACGGCGACCGCCTGATCCGCTTCGAGCTGAACGGCATGCCCCGTGAGATCAAAGTCCACGACAAGCACGTGGCTACGGCGAACGTGGAAGTCCGCAAGGCTGACAAAGATGTCATCGGCGAAGTGGGCGCGACCCTCTCCGGCTCCGTAGTGAAAGTCCTCGTAAAAGAAGGACAGCACGTGAAGCTCCGCGAACCGATCCTCGTCACCGAAGCGATGAAGATGGAGACCACTATCACCGCTCCGAAAGAAGGCACGGTGAGCGAGATCGTCGTGAAAGCGGGCACCCGCATTTCCTCCGGCGACCTGCTCCTCGTCATTAAATAATTTCACACAAAAAGGCCTCCGCTCCGGCGGGGGCTTTTCTGCGGGCATTTTCGGGATTTGCAAAAAATCCCGCCCTGCGGTACACTGAAAATATAGAAAAATTTCGATAAAAGAAAGAAGGAATCCCAATGGCAGCACTTGCGATCGGCGCGCCCGCGCCGTCATTTACCCGCCCCTCCGACCAGGGCCGGGACATCTCCCTCTCCGATTACAAAGGGAAGAAAGTCATTCTCTACTTCTATCCGAAAGACAATACCTCGGGATGCACCATGGAAGCGCAGGCCTTCCGCGACCACCTCGCCGAATTTGAAGCCCTCGGCTGGTCCGTGCTCGGCGTCTCCCGGGACAGCGTGCGGAAACACTGCAATTTCCGCGACAAATACGAACTGAACTTCCCGCTCCTCTCCGACGAAGACGAGAGCCTCTGCAATGCCTACGGCGTGATGAAAGAAAAAAGCATGTACGGCAGAAAATACATGGGCATCGAGCGCTCCACCTTCCTCATCGACGAAGAAGGAAACCTCGCCGGGGAATACCGGAACGTGAAAGCCTCCACCCATGTGGCGGAGCTCCTGAAAGAACTCACGGAGAAAGCCTGATGGACGCGCGGTGGATCCGGTGCGTCTTCAATGAGAACGCCCGCCGGGAATACCCCGATGCGGCGGCGCACCTCTCCGTGCCCGCCTGGGGCTGGAATCCCCTCACCTCGCCGCTGCGCAAAGGCTATACCGGCTGGGTGGACGGCGCGAACATGTACAGCCAGTACAGCGACAGAGGCGAGCCCTTCCGGTACGGCCTTTACCGGGTGATGCAGATCATCGACGAACGGTACGAGCCGTGCCGCGTGGAAGACCTCGCGACAGGCGAGACCTTCGATGCCGCCTGCTGCCGGGAAGAAAACGTCTTCCTCCGGTGCCGCCACGAGAAGCTCCGCAAAAATCTCGATCCTCTCATGGACGGCGTGAAAGAAGCCGACCCGTCGAAGTACCGCGTCCTTCCCGAAAATGACCAATAAAAAATCGCTCCCGCAAGGGAGCTTTTTTATTGCTGCATGCCGGTATGCCAGAGGAGGACGAGATTCATCAGGAGGAGCGCCGTGGAGACCCGCTTCAGGAGGCGGCCCTTCCGATCTTTCTTCTCCGACTCCTCATTCCTGTCGATGGCCGCCTCGATGCGCCAGCATTCGCCCATGTGCCACGCCACGGCAGGGAGGATGACCAGCGTCGCGCCCCACATATTGCCTCCGGCGAAAAAGGAAAATCCCGAGAGGCTCGCCGCCCACGAGAGGAGCCACAGCGACCAGCCCATGTATCCCACATAGTAGAACCACTGGTAGCGCAGGCTCCGGGCGTACTTCGCGTCCTGCGACCGGGCGCAGAAGACCGCCCACGCCGCGGCGAGCGCCGCGAGAGCCGCCGCTTCCATCCAATCTGTATTCATGATGACCTCCGTTTTCTTCCCATTGTAACACAGAAGAATGCATATTTCCTGACTGATTGTAAACATACACATAAATATACGGTTGACTTGATGAATTGTTTATCTTATACTTGCCTGTAGAATAACAATTGCCGGAAGGCGGGAGGAAAAGAAATGGAAAATACATGCGCTGACATCATAGCGCTGGCGGAAAAGGTCATCGCCGGCGGGGAGATCACAGAAGAAGAAGCGAAGCGGCTCGTCCGCGTGAAAGACGAGGACACCATGCTCCTCCTCGCCATGGCCGATAAGATCCGCCAGAAATACTGCGGCAGCGCCGTCGATTTCTGCGCCATTCTGAACGCGCGGAGCGGCCACTGCCCGGAGGACTGCAAATTCTGCGCCCAGTCGGGCCATTATAAAACGGGGGCGAAAGTATACCGCCTCCTGCCGGAAGAAGAGATCCTCGCGGCGGCGCGGAAAGCAAAAGAAGCGGGCGCGGTGCGCTTCTCCCTCGTCACGAGCGGCCGCAATCAGGACAATCCCAATGAATTTGACGAGATCGTGGACGTGGTGAAAAAGATCCGCGGCGAGACGGGCATGGAAGTGTGCTGCTCCCTCGGCCTCATCACGGCAGAGCAGGCGAAGCGCCTGAAAGAAGCGGGCGTCACCCGCATCCACTGCAATATCGAGACCGCGCCGTCCTATTTCCCGAGCATCTGCACCACCCACACCTTCGCCGACAAAGACGTCATCATCCGGGCGGCGCAGCAGGCGGGCATCCGCGTCTGCTCCGGCGGCATCATCGGCCTCGGCGAATCGCCGGACCAGCGCGTGGAGATGGCCTTTACCCTGAAGAAGATGCACATCGACTCCGTGCCGCTCAATATCCTGAACCCCGTGCCGGGGACACCCTTCTATACAAACCGCCGCCTTCCGCCGCTGGAAGTGCTGCGGACCTTCGCCATGTTCCGCTTCGTCCTGCCGAAAGCCCTCATCCGCACCGCCGGGGGCCGGGAAGTGAACCTCCGCAGCCTCCAGGCCTACGCCCTCACCGGCGGCCTGAACGGCATCATGGTGGGCGGCTACCTCACCACGGCAGGCCGCGACCCGAAAGAAGACATCCGCATGACGGAAGACCTGGGCCGCACCTTCACCCGCCCCGCGCCGCAGGCGAACTGAAAAAGGAAAACTGTCCCTGAAAATGGGGCAGTTTTTTTATGTTTCTTGCGCGGGCTATGAAAGGAACGTATAATATTAGAAATTAGATGCATTTCTATACGGATGAAAGGAGACCATTATGACAGATCAATTCTTCCCCAGCTACACCATCGGCGCGGACGCCTATGACTCCGTGCCTTCCATCTGCGGCGCTTTCGGCAAGACCGCGGTCATCATCGGCGGGCAGAAATCCCGCGCCGCGGCGGAACCGGCCCTCCGCAAAGCCTGTGAAGGGAAGATCGACATCCTCGGCTCTTTCCAGTACGGCGACAACAGCACCTTTGAAGCGGCAAAAGCGCTGACGGAGATCCCTGAAGTCCAGCAGGCGGACATGATCTTTGCCGTCGGCGGCGGCCGCGCGGTGGACACCGCGAAGATCGCCGCGGAGTATATGAATAAGCCCGTCTTCACCTTCCCGACGCTCTGCTCGAACTGCGCTCCCGTCACGGCGGTGTGCGTCGTCTACCATCTGGACGGCACCTTCTGCCAGGTGTGGTACCGGAAGCGCCCGGCGTACCATACCTTCATCAATACGGAAGTCATCCTCCATTCGCCGCGGGATTATTTCTGGGCGGGCATCGGCGACGCCCTGTCCAAGCAGTACGAAGTGCTCTTCTCCGTCCGCGGCGACGCGGAAGTCCCTTATATCCGCAGCCTCGGCGCGCAGATGGCGGGAAACTGCTCCGATGAGCTCCTCCGGTACGGGAAAGCCGCCATGGAAGCCTTCGATAAGAAAGAGATCACCGAAGATCTGGAGCGGGTCATCCAGCTCATCATCGTGACCACCGGCCTCGTCTCGAACTGCCTCACCGGCGACTACAATTCCAACCTGGGCCACGCCATTTACAACGGCCACACGGAGATCCCCCACGACAAGGAATACCTCCACGGCGCGGTCGTCTGCTACGGCACCCTCGTGCTTCTCACCATGGACAAGCAGTACGAAGCGCGGGATAACATGCTCGCCTTCTGCCGCGAACTCGCCCTGCCGCACAAACTCGCCGACGTGGGCGAATCCCTCGAAACGGCGCACCGCCTCGCGGAACACGCCTCCACCAAGTACGACCTCGACCAGTCGCCCTACAAGATCACCCTCGACATGATCGAGAAAGCCATCCTCGAGCTGGAAGCGCTCAGCAAAGACGAAAAATAATTCATAAAATAAAAAACGCCTCCTTCCGCATGAGCGGGAGCGGGGCGTTTTTGCGTGCTTCATTCCAGCAGGATGAGGCCGTAGATCTTGATATCTTTCACAGGGCCGCGGATGACGCGGGAGTCGAAGCCGTTGTCCGCGGCGAGGGCCATCACGTCGATGCCGCAGGCTTCCGCCGAGGGACGGGCCCTGTCGGGATGGCGGCAGCGGGTGAGCGTGCATTCGTCGCAGAGGCGGCACCGCCCCGCCTTGAGGCCGAAGGCCTTGTAGTAATTCATGAGGAAGGCTTCTTTTTCGACGCCGATGACCAGATCGGTGAGGGCGAAGTTGATCTTCTTGTCATATTCGTTCCAGTCCGTCACTTTGTCCGCGTCGAAGGGGATGGTCATCTGCACGAGGAGGGACCAGGTGTAGTCGGCGAGGAATTTTTTCATGAATTCCGCGTCCGGCGCGTGGGGCGGGCAGCAGAGGGTCTGTCCGTAATTGGGGCAGCCGTACTGGCATTTCATCCGCGTCCAAAGGCCGGTCTTGATGGAGGCCACCTTCACAGGCACGGCGGCGGACGCGCCGAGTCCCTTCGCTTTTTCTTCGAGCCGTTTCATATCTTCGTCAGTCATGGATATCGCTCCTTTCTTTTTCCCATTATAGGACAAAGCGCTTCGGAAGGAAATCGCAGAGGTTTCCCGCCGGTATCCGTAAGGCGGCAGGCATAAAAAAGGCCTCTTTCCCACGGCGGGAGAGAGGTTTCTTTTTATTTGTGTAATACGCCGGTGCCGTCGAAGGCGGGGGTGTAGGCGGCGTCGGCGGAGTCTTTCTGCTGGACGTAGCCGTCTTCAATGCCGAGAGCGAGCATGTAGTCTTCCGCTTCTTCGTATTCCTCGTCGGTGATGCGCCGGTCGATCTCGGGAAATTCCGCGGCCCGCCCGCAGGGGACGTACTGCCGCATGAGGCTGAAGAGCACCTGGCCGGGGCGGAAGGTCTCGGCGATGTATTCGAGGACGCCCTTCGTATTGGCGAGCTGTCCCGGCAGGATGAGGTGGCGGATGAGGACGCCTTTCCGCAGGAGCCCGTCCGGGCCGATGTCGTAGTCGCCGGTCTGGCGGTACATCTGCTCGATGGCGTCCGCCGCGCGGTCAAAGTAGTCCGGGGCATGGCTGTATCGCGCCGCCGCGGCGCTGTCGCTGTATTTCATGTCGGGCAGCCAGATCTGGATCTTATTCCGGAGGAAACGGATGGTGTGGACGCTCTCGTAGCCGCCGCAGTTGTACACCACCGGCACGGGGAGGGGCTCCCGGAGGCTCTCGTAGACGGCGCGGGTGAAGTGGGTGGGCGTGACGAGGTCGATATTGTGCGCCCCCTGAGCGATGAGCTCGAAATAGATCTCCCGGAGACGCGCCACAGATATTTCCGTGCCTTTCCGCAGCTCGGAGATCTCGTAATTCTGGCAGTACACGCAGGACAGGTTGCACCCGGAGAAGAAGACTGTTCCCGCGCCGCGGGTGCCGGAGATGCACGGCTCTTCCCAGTGGTGCAGCGCGGCTCTGGCGACGACGGGGCGCGTGCCGAGGCGGCAGTATCCCACGGGCCCTTCGCCGTAGAAGGATTCCCGCCGGTCGATGCGGCAGCGGCGGGGGCAGAGATTGCAGAGGCTCATGAATGCTCCTTTCAGGAAAATAAAGACGGCTCGCCGGAGAGGCGCAGGGAGGGCATGTCCCTCTCGGTGATGATGTCCTCCGGCAGAAGCGGACCCGTGAGGAGGGGCGATGCCGGGTCGGCATGGCGGGGCGCGCCGCGCATGGCGTAGCAGTAGAGGCAGCCCGCGCGGCAGGTGTCGTACGCGCCGATGTCCACGGAGGTCGCGCAGGCGCAGTCCGGGCGCTGGCTCCGGTCTTTCCTGGCGTTGAGCGGCAGGCCGCCGATCTCCGAGAGGCGCGCCGCGTCGATACACGCCGCCGGGGGCAGGCCGCTTCCCGTTTCGCAGCACGCACGGAGGGCGATGCCGAAGCGGGCGGCGGTCTCCAGGAAATACGCCGTGAGGCGCGCCGCTTCTTCCGGGGAGGGCGCGCGGGCCCGGAGAGGCGCGAGGCGTTTGGAAGCGGGGCCGTAATGGTCGAGGAAGCTCACCACGCAGGTGTCGGCGCAGCCGGAGAGGGCTTCGCAGAAGGCGCGGAACGATTCCCGGTGGAAGGCTTCCGTGTACCGCGGGGAGAGGAGCACCGGGTCATAGCGCCACACGAAGCGGAGCGGGCCGTGCGCTTCGGCAAGAGCGCGGAAAGCGGCGAGGAGGCGCTTTTTATCGGGGAGGCCCGGCTCGATGTCCCGGCCGTAGGGCGTGAGCGTCCACTGGAAGTACCAGGGGAAATCCCGGAAGAGGGCGAGCCGCGGCGCGAGAGGCAGGGGATCCTTCGTCCAGAAGACGATGCCCTCCACCGTTTCCGGCGAGAGGCGCACCCGCTGCACCTGATGGAAGCGGAAGGGATTCCGCACGAGGGCGTATCCTTCGGAAAAACGCCGGCAGAGCCACTCCGCGTGGCACGCGGGCAGGTCTGTCCGGCGGCTGGCGCTGACGATCATTGCGCGGGGCGGGGATATTTTTTCTCCGCTTTTTCCATGAATGGGGCGGCGGCGACGGCGCAGCGCACGTGTTCCGCCTCACCCACGGGGCCCGCTTCGTCTTCCGCGGCGATGCGGAATGTGAAGAGGCGGCCTTTCACTTCGGTGAGCTCCGCCCGGGCGGTCACCGTGCGGCCCGTGAGGGTGGGCGATGTGTGGCGGAGGGAAATGGAAATGCCCACCGTCGTTTCGCCCGGCGGGAGCGCGCCTTTCAGGGCGTCCACCGCGGCCGCTTCCATGACGGCGGCGAGCACCGGCGTCGCGCAGACGGGGAGGGACCCGCTGCCCACGGCGAGGGCCGTGTCTTTTTCCGTGATCCGCCGCGAAGCGGAGCCGGTAAGTCCTGCTGAGATCATAGACGTCTCCTTTCTGCGTGCCCCGCAGGGGCGGGGCCTGATGCGTTTATGATATAATAGGCGGGTGAAGTTTGTAAAATCGTTTTCGCACTGGGAGAATATATGGTGAATTTTTTCAGGAAACTGCCGTCCCGCTGGAAGATCGCCTTCGCGGCGTGCGCGGCGTTCCTCACGGCGTGCGGCGAGTGGCAGTACCTGTACGCCTTCGACCGTCCCGCGGCGGAAGGGAGCGCCGTCGTGGATATCCCGCAGGACATGACCGGAGCGGAGATCGGCGGGCTCCTTGAGGAGAAGGGGATCATCGCCAGCGCCCGCGTATTCCGGGCGGGCCTCTTCCTTGAGGGGCGCGCGGGAGAATTGAAGAGCGGCCGATACCGCCTGCCCCTCGGCATGACGGCGGAGGAAGCGGCGGCGGAGCTCTGCCGCGGCGCGGAAGAAGCCTTCCAGACGGTGACCATCCCCGAAGGCTCCACGGCGGCGCAGATCGAAGCCATTCTGAAAAAAGCGGGCCTCCCCGGGGCGGAGGGGTTCCTCGCGGAAGCGTCGGATTACGCGCCGCTCCCCTACATGGCGGGGACGGAAAAGGCAAAGGTCGCGGGAGAAGGCTTCCTTTTCGCCGATACCTATGACATCCCCGAGAGCTGGACGGCGCGGCAGATCTGCGATCTCATGTACCGCCGCACCGACGAAGTGCTCGACGGGGACGTGCGGAAGCGGGCGGAGGCGAAGGGCATGACCCTCCACGACCTCATGACCATCGCCTCTCTCGTGGAGCGGGAAGCCCGTTTTCCGGAAGACCAGGAGCCCATCGCCTCGGTCATTCTGGCGCGCCTCGCGAAGGGCATGCCCCTCCAGATCGACGCGGCCGTGCAGTACGCTCTCCCCGAGCAGAAACCGGAGCTCACCATGAAAGACCTGGAAGTGGATTCCCCGTACAATACATATAAACGGACAGGCCTCCCGCCGGGCCCCATCGGCTCTCCGGGGAAAGCGGCCATCCTCGCGGTGCTCGCCGCGGAGCCGGGGGACTACCTCTACTACGTGGCGAAAGCCGACGGGCATCACGTATTTCTGAAGACCTATGACGAACATCTGCGGGCGATCGGAGAAATTTATGGAAATTCGTGACGTGCTGGCCGCGCTCGAAGCGGAAGCGGCGGCAGGCGGCGTGCCCATCATCCGGGCGGAAGAGCGGGAAGCGCTCCTTCGGGCGGCGGCGGAAGCCCGGCCCCGGCGCATCCTTGAGATCGGGACGGCCATCGGCTACTCGGCGCTCCTTCTGGCGGAGCGTTTCCCCGAAGCGGAGGTCGATACCGTCGAGCTCGATGAAAAGCGGCGGGCGCGGGCTCTGCGGGCCGTGGAGGAAGCGGGAGCGGCAGGACGCGTCCGGTGCCTCGCGGGCGACGCGGCGGAGGTCATTCCCCGCCTCACCGGCCCCTATGATTTCCTCTACCTCGACGGGCCGAAAGGGCAGTACCTCGCCCATCTCCGCCTCGCGGAGCCGCTCCTCTCCGACAGGGCGGTCATCGCGGCGGACAATGTGCTCTTCCGCGGCCTCGTGCGGGCGGAAGGCCCCGTGCCGCACCGGTACCGCACCATCGTCACGCGCCTCCGGGACTACATCGCCTACGCGGAGACCCATTATGATACAGAGATCGACACAGCCGGGGACGGCCTTGCCGTTTCCCGCAGGAGAAAGGACAATTTATGAAAAAAATCGAGCTTCTCGCGCCGGCGGGCAATATGGAAAAACTGAAAATGGCCGTCCGCTACGGCGCGGACGCGGTCTACCTCGCGGGGAAAGGCTTCGGCCTCCGGGCCTACGGCGGCAATTTCTCGCCGGAAGAAATGAAAGAAGCCCTGGCTTTCGCTCATGAGCGGGGAAAGAAAGTCTACGTCACCGTCAATATCATCCCCCGGAACGGCGATCTGGAAGGGCTGGACGACTACCTGCGCTTCCTCCAGGACATCGGCGCGGACGCGGCCCTCATTTCCGACCTGGGCGTCTTCCAGCTGGCGAAGGAAGCGGCCCCCCGCCTGCCGCTCCATGTCTCCACCCAGGCGAGCGCCGCGAACTGGCGCACCGTGAAAGCGTGGAAAGACCTCGGCGCGGAGCGGGTCGTCCTCGCGCGGGAAGTGTCCATTGCGGAAATGGCGGACATCCGCAGGAAAACGGACGTGGAGCTGGAATACTTCGTCCACGGCGCCATGTGCATCTCCTGGTCGGGGCGGTGCCTCCTCTCCAATTTCTTTACCGACGGGAAGCGCCAGTCCAATCGGGGCGAATGCATCCAGGCGTGCCGCTTCAAGTACGCCCTCATGGAAGAATCCCGCCCCGGTCAGTACTGGCCGATCGAAGAAGATCAGCACGGCACCTACATTCTGAACAGCAAAGACCTCTGCCTCATCGATGAGATCCCGAGCCTCATCGAAAGCGGCGCGTCGAGCCTGAAGATCGAAGGCCGCATGAAGAGCGTCTACTACGCCGCCGCCGTCACCGCGGTCTACCGGAAAGCCATCGACGCGTACTATGCGGAAGGGAAAGACTTCTTCATCTGCGGGGAATGGCGGAAAGAGCTGGAAAAAATTTCCCACCGTCCCTACACCACGGGCTTCGCCCTCGGTGCGCCGCGGGATGCCCAGGCCTATGACCATTCCCAGCCGGAGCAGCCTTACGATTTCGTGGGCCTCGTGCTGGACTGGCGGGAAGAAACAGGAGAAGCTCTCATCGAGCAGCGGAACCATTTCAAAACGTCGGAAACGCTGGAATGCCTCACCCCGGCAGGAGAAGTCTTCTCCGTGACCCTTGGAAAAATGAAAAATGCCGAAGGGGAGACGGTCCTCTCCGCGCCGCATCCTCTGGAGCGGCTCGCCGTGAAGATCGACCGTCCCCTTCCGCCGTATGCCATACTGAGGAGGCGCGCCCATGGAAAATGACGCCGTATATATCGAGATCGATCCCCATGATGTAAACTATGTGAACCGCATACTGGAAAGCTACGAATACCTCGGCGTGCTCACGACGCTCGACACGCGCTGCGCGGTGTGCTGCATCCACTCCACGGCGGATACGAAAAACGAAGTGCGGGAGATCCTCTCCGGCCTCGATATCCCCGTCCGCTTCCTCACGGAAGAAGAAGCGGCGGCTTTCGGGAAATAAGAAATAAAAAGAAACGGGCTGATGAGCACAGCCCGTTTTTGCGTGTCACTTTTCATCGAGCGCCCACCGGAGCGCGGCGGCGAGGCGCTCTGTACCGGCATGATGGCCGCCGGGGAAGACCGCTTCTTCCACAGTGATGCCCTCTTCCCGGAGGATGGCCGCCGTTTCCGCCGTGCGCGACCCGATGGAGGCGAGCAGGGGATGGCGCGTCTCCGCCTCTTTCCGCCCGAGACCAAGAAAGCACCGCCGCGCCCGGCAGGGATTTCTCCGGAGCCATTCTGTGAAGCCGGGGTACCAGAAAGAACCGGAGAGCGCGGCGCACGCGGAGAAAGCCTCCGTCCGGCAGGCCGCCCGGAGCGCGAAGAGCCCGCCGAGAGATGTGCCGAGGACGGCGCGCACATCCGGCGCGGCCCCGGCGGCGGCTTCCGCTTCCGGCAGCACCTTTTGCAGGAGGAAGGCGAGAAATTCCTCCGCCCCGCCGCCGAAAGAATGACCGCCCGGCACGAGGGGCGGCGCGGGCCACGGCGTCATATCCCGCTCCCAGTCCATGCCGGAGACGGCGGTGAGGAGCGCCCCGTCCTTCCGGTACAGCGGCAGGCGGGACAGATCGCGCCGCACCGGCTCGAGGAGAAGCAGCGAACGCGCCGCGCCGCCGGGGAAAAAATACACGTCCGCGCAGACCGCGCCGAATGAGAGGGATATCTTTTTCATGAGGACCTCCTTTTCTCCAGTATAATACGCGGCGGGGCATGCCGGACATTGCCATGATGGAAAGGAATGTTCTATGCTGACCATAAAAAATCGGCATGAGATTTTTTAGCTTGCTATAGTATAATTTATGCAAACAGACTATTGCGGTACAGACGGAGAAAGGAGGGCAGAGAAAGCGCTGCCTGTGCCGGTTATCAGTTATAAGGAGGCACAAATGAATAAGATATACAAAGTCGTCTGGAACGCGGCGCGGGCGAGCTACGTCGTAGGTTCCGAATTTATTAAAGCATCCCATACGAGGGGGGTATCACAAGGATAGAAGCAGGGCCCGCTCTGTCGCAGCGGCGCTCGCCGTGTGCGGGCTCTTCTGGGGCGCTGCGCCGGTGGGCTACGCCGCGACGAATCCTACTCAGTATGTGGCGATCAAAGCAGAGGATGGCGTAACACGACCGTCCGGTTATTATACACAGACTGTTGATGGTGCGGACTATTATGTAAAAGAGGAATATCACATCGTCGTTGAACATGATAAACCGTATTACGATGGCGAAGAAGGATTCCCTGCTACGGGAAACGTGATTCATGTATACAGAAATACCGAAGAATATGCAAATAGTCATCCGGGAGCAGGAGGAGCTTGGGAAGAATCCGATAAGAATGGGCTCATAAGTTCTGTACAGGTCATGAATGCCGATCTGCGGGATGAAAAGGGGCAGCCCCTCATAACGGGCAACGGCGATCATTTGCAGGAAATTTCTCTGGATACGTTCGTCGGGGTCTCTCAGGGCGGCGGTACAGCTGTGTCTGATTCGTATGATTATGTTATTTTGGATAATACCAATCAGTGGATCAATGCGAAAACGGATGATGGGACCGTCAGTGAAGGGACGCATTTCGCTGAAGTAACATATAATGAGACGTTAAACGGGTATACATATGATGGAAATCTCGTACCTTCTACTGCGGTCTATGTCATCACCAAAGAAGATGGGACAGATGTGATGGGCGTATTCCTGACGAGCGACGGAAAGGTCTATGAGGGCACCGTATACGGTAAAAATAATGAAATTCTCGTCACCGGAGGAGCGGGTGACGACCTGTCCAGCTATTGGGCGGGAGGCAACAACGACCCCAACATATCCGCAGACGGGGGAAATCTTTCCACCGCGAATCTGAATACCGCCCTTCAGGGACTCACAGCGAACGACGCCATGCTGTACAACGCGGACGTGAAGCAGATGACGGTCAGCAAGGGGCAGGGAGATAACGGCGGAACGATCGGTCTCATCAACAATGCAGGAAACGCCATCAGCGGCATCACCGTGGCGGGCACCGCCGAAGAAGGCAAAGATACGCAGATCCAGTTTTCTGACGGCGCTGGAAATTCTTTCGCTGTAGACGCCGGTTCGCGGGTCACGGCAACAACGGATGGAGATACGAATAAGCTGACTGGCATCACCATCAACGGGAAGGAGTATGCTATCCCGAATGGCGGCACGGGAGGCGGCGCGGGAGCTCCTGTTTCCGGCGGCGATAACATCAAAGTGACCGGCAGCAGCGATACGGCGTACATAGTCTCGCTGGAAAACGATATCAATCTGAAAAAAGATAAGAACGAGACCACGATCTCCATTCACGGCAGCGATGGCACGATCTCTGCAAGTAACCAGATCAAAGCGGGCGGCGTGACCATCAGCGGAAAAGACGCGGAAGGCAACGCCACCGATACGGTCAACGGCCTGAAAAATACGGAATGGGGCGGCGATTATCAGTACGTTTCCGGTCAGGCCGCGACGGAAGACCAGCTGTTCAAGGCGACGGACGGCCTCGCAGAGCAGATCACGAACAATTCGCTCGCCATTTCCAATCTCAGCAGCGAAGTGAGCCGCCTCGATAACCGCATCGACCGTGTGGGCGCAGGCGCTGCAGCTCTGGCGGCGCTCCATCCGCTGGATTATGACCCGGAAGTGAAGTGGGACTTCGCCGCGGGCTACGGCAATTACCGCGGGGCGAACGCTGTCTCCGTGGGCGCGTTCTACCGGCCCAATGAGGACGTGATGTTCTCCGTAGGCGGCTCCATGGGCGGCGGCGAGAACATGGTGAATGCCGGCGTGTCCTTCAAGCTGGGCAGCGGCTCCGGTCTCACCACATCCCGCACGGCCATGGCGCGGGAACTGGCGGCCATGAAGGATACGGTAGCCGCGCAGAACGCGCAGATCGAGGCGCAGGCGAAGCAGATCGAAGAGCTGACGGCGCTCGTGGCGCAGCTCGCCGCGGAGAAAGCGGGCGCGCCGGAAGAGAAGAAGGCGTGATCCGTGGAGAAGCGGAAATGCCCGGTGTGCGGCAGGGAGTTTACGCCGGATCGGCGGACGCAGCGGTATTGCTCCGCCGGGTGCCGCCGGTGGGGCTACCGCCACGGCCTGCGCACCCACGGGGAAGACGGGGACGGCGCGGAGCCGGTTCGTTCTTTCCGGTGCGCGAGGTGCGGCACGCTGGTGGAGGTGACCGATCCTTCGAAGGACAGACGGCGGCGTTTCTGCTCGCCGCACTGTGAGAAGCTTTATTGGAAGCATAAGCGGAGAGAATCGGCTGCTGCGGCGGAGTAAAGGAAAGAGGACAGGCGCGAACCTGTCCTTTTTCGCGGGACTGTCCCGCGGAGCGGGAGAAAAATCGCCGGCGGCGGCAGCCTTTTCTCTTTGTTCCGCATCATGCGGGCATACGGTGTATCGCAGGCGCGCGGGCTGATCTCAAAAGAAAAAGGTAATAAAAAAGCATCCCCTGGAATTTCTCGGGGATGCTTTTTTATTGCCTTTTATTTGTGTTCCGGGAGCATGGCCGCGAGCGCTTCGATGGTCTCCGGCTCCGTTGCCCAGGAGACGACGAAGCGGGCCACGATGCCGTCGCCGTGGGGTTCCCAGACTTCGTACTGTGCGAATTTCGCGATCGCTTCCGCCTCTTCTTTCGTGAGGATGACGAACTGCTGGTTCGTCGGCGAGTCGATGTGGAGGGGATAGCCTTTGTCCACGAAGACTTGCTTCAGCTTCATTGCCATGTCGATGGCATGGCGGCTGATCTTGAAATAGAGGTCATCCGTGAAGAGCGTGTCGAACTGGACGCCCAGCAGGCGGCCTTTCGCGAGGAGCGCGCCGTTCAGTTTGATGTGGGTGAAGAAATGGGCAGGCGCGCCTTTCGGGAAGATCACCGCTTCGCCGCAGAGGGCGCCCACTTTTGTGCCGCCGATATAGAAGACGTCGGCCAGAGCGGCGATATCGGGGAGCGTCATATCGGAGGCGGGGCTCATGAGGCCGTAGCCGAGGCGCGCGCCGTCGATGTAGAGAGGCAGGGCGTATTCGTCACAGACGCGGCGCAGCGCCGTGAGCTCGTCTTTCTTGTAGAGCGTTCCGTATTCCGTGGGGTAGGAAATGTAGACCATGCCCGGGCGGACCATGTGGTCATAGGTCTCATTGGCGTAGAACGCGGCGAGGTACGCCGAGAGATCGGCCGCGGCCATTTTTCCGTCATGGCCGGGAATGGTGAGCACTTTGTGGCCGCTGTGTTCGATGGCCCCCGCTTCGTGTCCGGCGATGTGGCCGGTCTCGCAGGCGACCGCGCCTTCGTAGGTGCGGAGGTACGCGGAGAGGACGGTGGCATTCGTCTGGGTGCCGCCCACGAGGAAGTACGCGTCGCCGTCGGGACAGCCCGCGGCGGCGAGGACTTTTTTCTTCGCTTCCGCCGTGCAGGGGTCGGCGCCGTAGCCGGGGAGATGCTCCCGGTTCGTCTCCGCGAGCCGCGCGAGGATGGCTTCGTGCGCGCCTTCGCCGTAATCATTGATAAAAAATAACATAGATCTCGCCTCCGGTTTCCATATTTTATTTCTTCATTATAAGGAAGAGCGGCGGAAATGAAAAGGCACCGTTATGGCAGCAAATAGTCAACTACATTTTTTATAAAAGTTGACTGACGGCGCGGCCGGGTGTATAGTCGTAGATGTAAACTTAGTGTACAGTTCGTGATGACAATATGGAGGCGGATGATGAGGCAGGAAGCAGTGGCTGTAAGGAAGACCGGGGCGAGGGAGACCGTTCTGTTTGCGCTCTTTACGGCGCTTACGGCGGCGGGGGCGTTTATCCGCGTGCCCGTGCCGGTATGTCCTTTTACTTTACAGTTTCTTTTCACGACGCTGGCGGGGCTGATCCTCGGCAGCCGCCGGGGCGCGGCGTCGGTGGCGGTGTATGTGGCGCTGGGGCTCTTCGGCGTGCCCGTCTTCACAGAAGGGGGCGGCCCGGGGTATATCTTCCAGCCTACTTTCGGCTATCTCATCGGTTTCATTGCCGGGGCGTGGCTCACCGGACGCATTCGGGAAGGGGCGCGGGGCCTGCCGTCTGTGAAGCGGCTCCTCGCGGCGGATTTCGCGGGGCTCCTCGTGGTGTACCTCTTCGGCATGGTCTATGTGTATGCGCTGAATAATTTCGTCCTGGGCACGCCCATCGGCATCTGGCCGGTGGTGCTGTATTGCTTCATCCTCGCCGTGCCCGGCGATATCTGTCTCTGCGTGCTGGCGGCGATGCTTGCGCGGCGTCTCTTCCGGACGGAGGGCATCATTGATTGAGAGAAAGGGGCGGCGCGCCCTTTTTCCATAGAAAAAAGAAAGAAGGAATCACTATGAGCAAAGGGTTATTCATCACCGGCACCGATACGGACATCGGCAAGACCTACGTGACGGCGCTCCTCGTGAAGACGCTTCGCGAAGCGGGGTATGATGTGGGCTACTACAAAGCGGCCATCAGCGGGGCGGACTCCGTGGGGGAGAGCGACGCGGGATTCGTGAACCGCTTCGCCGGCATCGGCGAGCCGGAGGACATGCTCCTGTCCTATCTCTATAAGAACGCCGTGTCGCCTCATCTGGCGGCGCGCATCGAAGGCCATCCCCTCGAGAAGGAAGTCATCCTCGCCGCGTGGCAGCGGGTCTCCGCGGCGTATCCCTATGTGACCATGGAGGGGAGCGGCGGCATCCTCTGCCCCATCCGGCACGATGAGAAAGCGGTGTACTATCTGGAAGACATCATCCGCTGGCTCCGCCTTCCCGTACTCATCGTGGCCGACGCGGGCCTCGGCACCATCAATCATGTCGTGCTCACCGCGTTCTACATGAAGCAGAAAGGGCTCACCGCGAAAGGCGTCTTCCTGAATCACTGGAAGGGCGGCATCATGGAAGAGGACAATGTGAAGATGATCGAAGAGATGACAGGGCTCCCTGTGCTGGCGAAGATCCGCGCGGGCGATGAGAAGATCGACGCGGACCCGGCGCTCCTCGCGTCGCTCTATGAATAAGGAGGATACTATGGCACCGATCGATTGGGAAAAAGAAGACGAGAAATATATCTGGCACCCGGCGCAGCAGATGAAGGACTCCGAAGTCTTTCCGCCGGTGGTCATCGACCACGCAAAAGGGCTCTATCTCTACGGCACGGACGGGAAAGCCTACCTGGACATCATCAGCTCCTGGTGGTGCAATCTCCTGGGCCACTGCAATCCGGAGATCAATGAAGCCGTCAAAGAGCAGCTGGATCAGGTGGAGCACGTGATCTTCACAAATTTCTCCCACCGTCCGGCCATCAAGCTCTGCCGGGAGCTGGCGCCGCTCCTGCCGAAGGGACTCACGAAGTTCACTTTTCATGACAACGGGTCCTCTGCCGTGGAGGCGGCCCTCAAAATGGCCTTCCAGTACCACTACCAGACGGGCCACCCGGAGCGGCAGAAATTCATGTGCCTCGCCGAATCGTACCACGGCGAGACCATCGGCGCGCTCTCCGTGGGGAGCATGGATATGTACGCGAAGATCTACAAGCCCATGATGATGGAAAATATCCATTTCGGCGGGCTCGACTGTTTCCGCTGTCCCTACGGGAAGACGCGGGAGACCTGCGGCTGCGAATGCTTCGAGAGCGCGGAAAAGGCTTTTGAAAAATACGGGAAGGAGACGGCCGCGGTCATCGTGGAGCCTGTCCTTCAGGGCGCGGCAGGCATGCGCATCTATCCGGCGGAGTACCTCACGAAGCTCCGGAAACTCTGCGATGAATACGGCGTGCTCCTCATCGACGACGAGATCGCCGCGGGCTTCGGCCGCACGGGGAAACTTTTCGCCATCGAACACGCCGGGGTCAGCCCGGATATCCTCTGCACGTCGAAAGGACTCACCGGCGGGTACATGCCCATGTCGCTCACCATCACCACCGACAAGATCTACGACGCTTTCTATGACGACTACGGCACGCACAAAGCCTTCGTCCACAGCCACACCTACGCGGGCAATCCGCTGGGCTGCGCGGCGGCGCTGGCGGTGCTCCGCATCCTGAAGCGGGATCACATCCTTGAAAAAGCGGCGGAGACCGGTGTTTATCTCCATGAGAAACTGGAAGAGGCGCTGGGCAGCCATCCGAATATGGGCGAGATCCGCCACATCGGGCTCATCAACGCCATGGAGCTCGTGGAAGATCGGGCGACGAAGAAGCCTTTCGACCCGGCCCGGCGCATCGGCTGGCAGATCTTCCGCCGCGCCATGGCGAGGGGCCTCGTCCTGCGGCCCATGGGGGATGTCATCTATTTCAATCCTCCTCTCACGCTGGACCGGGAGACCGCCGATAAAGCCGTCGCCCTGTGCCGGGAAGCGGTGGAGGATGTCCTTGGGAAATAAAACTGCACAAAAGAAATGAAAAAGAGCAGCTGCATCGGAAAAATGCGGCTGTTTTTTT